>Ga0213865_10000680_pt1 | contig 22968 bp, 13 predicted proteins | sample PICome_6_FD_160100 | JGI IMG/M metagenome (GOLD analysis project Ga0213865, IMG submission 160100) | Coastal seawater microbial communities near Pivers Island, North Carolina, United States - PICO282 | ecosystem: Environmental > Aquatic > Marine > Coastal | place: USA: North Carolina...
CCAACCAACGGTGAGCCGGGTGGTGGTGTAAGTGTACGTGTTCGTGGTGGTACTTCGATCTCATCTAGTAACGAGCCGCTTTACGTTATTGACGGTATGCCAGTCCAGTCAGCAAACACGCTCCCTGGTGGTACTGGTCTAACTGGTGGTTCTCAGCGTAACCCGCTTTCTCGTTTGAACCCGAACGATATTGAGTCGATCACTGTATTGAAGGACGCTTCTGCGACTGCGATCTACGGTGCGCGTGGTGCGAACGGTGTTGTACTTATTACAACGAAGAAAGGGAAAGGCGGCAGCGCTATGGCCGTTGACTACAACTACCAGGTAAGTGCATCTACGCTTGCTAAGAAGTTGGATCTTTTGACTGCTGACGAATACCGTGCAGCTGTAAACCGTTTCGGTCTAGGTAACACTCTAGGCAACGCGGATACAGATTGGCAAGATGAAGTATTCCAAACTGGTGTTGCACAACAACACAACTTGTCTTTATCTGGCGGTTCTGCGGAAGGTAACTACCGCTTGTCACTTGGTTACTTAGACCAAGACGGTATTGTGATCAACTCAGGTACTGAGCGTTTCACTAGCCGTTTGTCGATGAACCAAAAAACATTGGACGGTAAATTGACGCTTTCTGGAAACATCAACGTTTCTCAACAAGACGATAACCTTACTCCTTACCAGCAAACTGGTGGTTTCGAAGGTGGTCTTTTCACTAACGTGATGAAGATGAACCCGACGCTTCCTGTTTATGACGCTGACGGAAACTACACGTTCGTTTCTAACTCTGTTCGTAACCCAGTTCAAGCTGCATTGGAAATTGACGATGTTGCTCGTACAACTGGTATTACAATGAACGGTACTGCTCGTCTAGATCTAGGCGACGTATTGGAAGGTCTTAGCGCTACTGCTAATACTGGTTACGATACATATAATACACTTCGTAAAACTTACCTACCTAAAGCTACTCCTTACGGTGTTGCTGATAACGGTGTTGCTTCACAGAAGTACGGTCAAGTTTCTTCTCAAGTATTGGAAACGTACTTGAACTACGATGCTGAAGTTGCTGGTAACATGTTGAACTTCATGGCAGGTTACTCTTGGCAAGAAAACAACTACGAAGGTTTCGGTGCCACTGCATACGAATTCGTTACAGATAACTACAGCTTTAACAACCTTGACGGTGGTGGTCGTGCACAATTGGGTGACAAGTACTCTTACCGTGGTCAGTCTCGTCTAGTTTCTTTCTACACTCGTGCTAACTACGATATCGGTGGAAAGTTGATGTTAACAGGTACTGTTCGTCGTGACGGTTCTTCTAAGTTCGGTGCTGACAACAAGTGGGGTGTCTTCCCTTCTTTCGCAGCTGCATTGCGTCTATCTGAGTTTGACTTCGTTCCAGAAGCATTCTCTGATTTGAAATTGCGCGCTGGTTGGGGTGTTGTAGGTAATGAGGCGATTGGTGAATACCAAAGTATCGCACGTATCGGTACAGGTTCTAACGCTGTTATCGGCGGTTCTGCAACTTCAGGTACTGGTTACTTGAACCCTGCTAACCCGGGTCTACGTTGGGAGTCTACTGCTTCTACGAATATCGGTTTGGATTGGGAAATGAACGGTGGCAAGTTCTACGGTTCTTTGGACTTGTTCCAGAAAAACACTTCAGATCTTCTATTGACTGTTCCTGCACCAGCTCCTTCTGTTGCTCCAACGTTGTTGGCTAACGTAGGTGCTACTTCAAACACTGGTTTTGATTTGATGTTGAACTACGCGCTAATGAGCTCTTCTGACTTCGGTTGGGATATTGGTTTCAACTTATCTCGTTCAAGACTTGTAATTGAAGACTTAGGTACTAACTCTGAAATTTTGACAGGCGCTATCTCTGGTGCTGGTCAATCAGGTGCTTTCGCTCAGAAACTTGTTGTAGGCGAAGCTTACGGTACTTTCTACGGTCTCGTATACGATGCTTCTTCTAACACTTACGGTGACGAAGCTGAGGTAATCGGTTTGGCTCAGCCAGACTTTACATACGGTTTCTTGAACACGTTTAGCTTCGGTAAATTCAACGCTAGCGTATTCTTCCGTGGACAGCAAGGCGGTTCTGTGTTCAACAACACAGCAATGGAGTACACTACACTTGATAACTTGAATACCAACATTAACTTGTTGGCTCCTGCACTTGACTTCTCTGACGATATGTTGACGTCTACGCCAACGTACTCTTCTCAGTGGATTGAAGATGCTTCGTTCTTGCGTCTTGATAACTTGAACATTTCTTACAACGTTGACGTTGAAGGTTCACAGTGGTTGAATTCAGCTGTTGTTGGTTTGAGCGGTCAAAACTTGTTGATGTTGACAAACTACACTGGTTACGATCCAGAAGTGAACACTTCTGCCTCTGGTAATGGTGCCCCTTCATTAGGTGTTGACTACACGAACTACCCACGTGCTCGCACTATTGCGTTGAACGTGAAATTCAACTTGAAATAATTTAAAACAGATCGATACAATGAAAAGATTTTCAAAAATCGCATTGATTGCAGCCGCCGCCGTTTCTACAGTTACGTTCCAGAGCTGTACTGATCTAGAAGAAACTATCTACGAGGATATCACCGCAGATAACTTCTTCTCAAGCGAAGGCGATTACTACTCTGTACTCGTAAACGCTTACGGTAACCTACGACCATTGTTGTGGGGTTACTTTAACAATAGCCAGATTTCTTCTGACGAAACTATCGTTCCTACCCGTGGTGGTGACTGGGGTGATGGTGGTAAATGGAGAGAGCTTCACCAGCACAACTGGACACCAGTAAATGCAGAAGTTGTAGGCCATTGGAATGATGCAAACAAAGGATTGGCTCAAACTAATCAGTTCATCTATGATCTCGATGCTGCTGACGCAAGTCTGTTTAGCGTTTATGACAAAGATGTTCTCATGGCTGAAGCTAGAGTTCTTCGTGCATTTTATTACTTCCAATTAATGGACTTCTATGGTGGTGTTCCGATTCTCGAGAGCGCAGCCATTGATCCGGCTAACCTTCCAGCGAAGAATACGCGTAAAGAAGTATTTGAATACATTGAAAGCGAACTGCTTGCTGCAATTGGTAACTTAAAAGACATGCATACGTCTGACCAACAAGGTCGTGTTACTAAGTACACTGCACACGGTTTACTTGCAAGAATGTACACTAACGCAGAGGTGTTTACTGGTACTGCTAGATGGGCTGATGCTGCATCACACGCCGATATGATAATCAATAGTGGTGACTTCAGCCTAGAAGCTGATTTCCATGATAACTTCTCACCTGAGAATGACGGTGGTTCTGAGCACGTATTCGTTGTCCCTAACCTTGCTCAAGGTGGACTAGGGCTTACATTCAACATGAGAACAATGCACTACAATCAGTTGCCTTCTTCTCCATGGAATGGATTCTGTACGTTAGCTGATTTCTACAATAGCTTTGACACTACAGATGATCGTCACGGTATTTTCCTTGTAGGACAGCAGTACGATGACGCTGGGAACGCTTTGACAGACCGTCAAGGTAACCCATTGAGCTTTACGGCTTCTCTTCCTGGAATCACAGGTGCTTCTGAGACGGATGGTATCCGCGTTGTGAAATACGGTATTGACCCAGCTGAGCAAGGTGGTGATTCAGGTAATGATTACGTGATTATCCGCTACGCTGATGTACTTCTAATGAAAGCAGAAGCGCTTCTACGTCAAGGAGACGAAACAGGTGCTCTTGCAATTGTTAACGATATCAGAAGTAGAGCTGGAGCTGCCGCTCGCACGAGTCTGTCAACAGACGATCTTCTCGAAGAACGTGGATTTGAGTTAGCTTGGGAAGGTGTAAGACGTCAAGATCTTATCCGTTTCGGTAAATTCACGAATGCTTGGGAACTAAAGGAAGTAACTGGTGAGGACTATGTCAAGTTATTCCCAATTCCATTCTCAGCATTGGGAGCTAACCCGAACCTAGAGCAAAACCCAGGTTACCCTGCGGAATAATTCTAGTTCGATATAACTAAGTATTTAGTAAGGAGCCAGCACGAAAGTGCTGGCTTTCTTTTTTATATTGCTACTCCTGCTTCAATGCCCACACTCACTATGATTCGAAGAATATTACCCGTGGCCTTTTTGGCCTTTTTTGTTGGCTGTCAGCCTGCTGATTCCATCGATGCGTTATTCACGCAATTGGACAATAAAAAAATCGGAATTGACTTTCAAAACAACCTTGCTTACGACAAGGACTTCAACGTGTTTAACTACCGTAACTTTTACAATGGCGGCGGTGTTGCAGTGGGCGATGTGAACAATGACGGGTGGATGGATTTGTACTTTACTGCCAACCAGACCTCAAATGCACTTTACCTCAACAATGGGGACATGACCTTTACAGACATCACTGAAAGTGCAGGTGTGGCTGGACAGCAAGCCTGGTCAACAGGGGTAGCGATGGCCGATGTCAATCAAGATGGATTTATCGATATCTATGTCTCAAATTCTGGAGATATCAAAGGAGATAGCCGTGCCAACGAACTATTCCTCAACAACGGCGACAATACGTTCACTGAAGTTGCTGAGGAGTGGGGTATTGCCGATCAAGGCCTGAGCACCCACGGTGTGTTCTTCGATTACGACAGGGACGGAGACCTTGACCTCTATGTGCTTAACAACAGCTACCGCGCAATTGGAAGTTTTAATCTTGAAAAAAGCTCGCGTGAAGTGCGCGATGCAGAAGGCGGAGACAAGCTCTACCGAAACGACGGAGGTTCTTTTACAGATGTAAGCGAGGCCGCAGGCATAATGGGTAGTGAGATTGGTTTTGGTCTAGGTACAACAGTCGGCGATGTGAACGGTGACGGCTGGGACGACATCTACATCTCCAACGATTTTTTTGAGAAAGACTACCTCTACATCAATAATCAGGACGGTACATTTAGCGAAGAGCTCGAAAAACACATGCGTCATACCTCATTCGCTTCTATGGGTGCGGACATGGCCGATATAAACAACGACGGGGCACCGGACATCTTTGTTACAGACATGCTTCCGCAAGGTATTCGCAGATTGAATCAGACCACCACTTTCGAAAACTGGGACGTCTATCAAGGAAAGTTAAAGTGGGGGTACTACCATCAGTTCAACCGCAATATGCTGCACTTAAACACCACGGAAGGGGATTTCTCAGAGATTGGTCAGCTGAGTGGCGTAGAAGCCACAGACTGGTCTTGGGGGGCGCTTATCGCAGATTTAGATAATGACGGTTGGAGAGACATCTATATCTCAAACGGAATCAACCATGACCTCACTGACCAAGATTACATCAATTACATCTCCAACGAAGAAGTGATGCGCTCCATCGTAACCAAAGAAGGAGTAAACTACAAGGAGCTTATCGATCTCATGCCTTCTACCCGCATTCCGAATTATGCGTACAAGAATGTTGCGAAAGGCTATAAGTTTGTCAATAAAGCCGAAGATTGGGGACTCGACGCTCCTAGCCATAGTAACGGCTCCGTATATGCGGATCTAGACAACGACGGCGATCTAGAATTGATCGTCAACAACACGAATCAAGCGCCGTTTATCTGGCGAAACAATGCCGAAACACTACTTGCGGAAAACCACAGTATCTCATTGGACCTGCGTAACGAAAATGGCGCGACTGCCATTGGCGCTAAAGTGTACGGCTATGCCGGTGGGGAGATGTTCTTTGCAGAATTGGTCCCAATGAAAGGGTTTCAAAGCTCTGTAGACCCGAGAATACACCTTGGTGTTGGCGCGCACACAAGCCTCGACAGTTTGACCATAGTTTGGGGAAATAAGACGTCGCGATTGAGTGCTGTAGCTGCAGATAGTCTTTACGTTCTAACGGCGGCAGATGCACGGCCTACACAGCTTGCACAAGTAAAAAGTACTTTGCTGCAGTCCTCAGGAGAATACGGCGCACGTATAGAGAACAAATACAGCCAGTTCAACGAAGAGCGCCTCATTCCACAAATGGTTACTACAGAAGGTGCGCGACTGGCACACGCAGACATCAATGGAGATGGGTTTACTGACGTATACCAATGCGGGGCAGCTGGCGAAGCGGGCAAATTGTTTCTAGGGTCCCATTACTACGGCTTTGAAGAAGCTACTCGAAATCCTTTCAAAGCACACGCTGCTAGTGAAGATACCGACGCTCAATTCTTTGATTACGACGGGGACGGAGATCTCGATCTATACGTCGCAAGCGGATCTATGGAGGCTGAAAACAACAGTCCTGATCTCTTTGATCGCGTCTATAAAAATGTTGGCGGTGGAAAATTGGTCTACGACGAAAATGCACTTCCGCGCCTTCCGGTACGCTCCTCCTCTATCGCTGTGGCCGATTTTGACGGCGACGGTTTGACCGATGTATTTGTTGCGTCGCGGGGATTGAAAGGCCGTTATGGCGTCCCTGCTAATGGCCTATTCCTAAAGAATTATGGGAACGGAGAGCTGCGCAATGAGCGTAGAACTACTCGCGGGTTCCAGCGCATCGGTATGATTACGGATTGTGCCGCGGGCGATGTAGACGGCGACGGCGATGCCGACCTGCTTACTGTGGGTGATTGGTCGGGCATTCGACTTTGGATCAACGACAATGCAAGCTTTAAAGAGCAGACAATAGAAGCCGGTTTCAACTACAGTCAAGGGCTTTGGAACACGATGAAGCTCACAGATGTCGACGGTGACGGAAACCTTGATGTAATAGCGGGTAACCTTGGTGAGAATTGCCGCCTAGAGGCCTCCCCACAAAAACCGATGGCACTGTTCGTGAATGACTTCGATGGAAACAGTTCAACAGACCCAATCCTATGTTCGTATTGGGGTGATACCCTGTTCCCACGTGTATTACGACACAACCTCATCTCGCAATTGCCGTATTTGAAGAAAGAAAACCTCTTGTACCAGGAATACGCAGGCAAAAGTGTGTTTGAAGTGTTCGATACCCTCCAACTCGAGCGCAGTGCGTTGCTTCAGGCACAAACGCTACAGACCGTCATTTACTTCAATAACGGAAACGGCACTTTCAGTCCGGGTACGCTCCCTCTAGAAGCACAAATCGCGCCGGTTTACGCTATTGATGTGGTCGATGTCAATGGCGACGGCGCGAAGGATCTTGTAATGGGCGGAAACCTCTTTGAGGTGCAGCCGGAATGGGGAAGGTATGATGCCTCGCGAGGAACAGTACTGCTTGCAGACGGGACACGCTCGTTTGAAGCAGTGGGCACAGGGGCCTCGGGACTGAACGTAGAAGGACAAGTGCGAGATATTATCACCTATAAACGCGGCGATGCAACCTATGTGCTCTTCTCTAAAGTTGACGGCCCTATGGAAGAATACAAACTCGCCGAATAATGCTGAAAAAGGCACATATCGCCTTATTTCTTGCCCTTTGTGCCTGTACATCAGCGCCCAAAGAACCCACTTTGTTTGAAGAGGTTGGCGAGGCAGCAGGAGTTGACTTTGCTAACATACTGGAGGAAAACGACCGGCAGAATATTGTGGACTACCTCTACTTCTATAACGGAGCAGGAGTCGCTGTGGCCGATTTTGACGGCAACGGGTTTGAAGACATCTACTTTGTCCGGAACCAAGGTGATAATGCCCTCTATTTTAATCAAGGGGGTTGGAACTTTACCAAGGGAGGCCTATCTGCAGCCGGAAATGCGGATTTTCAAACCGGTGTAAGTGTTGTAGACATCAACGCAGACGGTTTTCCAGACTTGCACGTAAGCGCAGTGAATTACCACATATGGAATGGTCATAACGAGTTCTACCTCAACCAAGGTGACGGAACCTTTGCTGAAATCAGTAAGGATTTAGGGATCGATTTAGCAGGCTACGGACAACAAGCACTTTTCTTCGATTGCGACAATGATGGCGACCAAGATTTATACGTCTTGCGTCACAGCGTTCACCCTTCTGGGGCCTATAACAAGGCTTCACAACGCGGCACCACCGATGAAAAGGCAGGCGACCGTTTCTTCTTGAACACCGGCTCTCCTACAGCACCTGTTTTTGAAGATAAAACCGACGACTTCGGGGTACTTAGCTCACAGCTTGGTTATGGTCTAGCTATCGTCGCCGAGGACTTTAACAGCGACGGTTATTTGGATGTGTTTGTCGCCAACGATTTTCACGAGAACGATTACCTGTATTTGAATCGCGCTGGCGAGGGGTTTGAATTGGCCACAGACGAGAGCTTTCAGACGAATTCGAAATTCACCATGGGCGTGGACGCAGGTGACCTCAACGGGGACGGCCTAACCGACCTTTTCACCCTTGACATGAAGCCTTGGGACGAGGTAGAGCGCAAAAATGCGTTGGGTGCTGAGCCGTTCCACATTCATAAATACAAGCGCTCGCAAGGGTATGTCGAGCAGTTTCCTAAAAACAGTGCGCACCTTCAGCGCGGCAATATCGCTTCCAAAGGAATGGCCTTACCTGTATTTGAAGACGTTGCCCCACTCCTTAGCGTTGAAAGCACCGATTGGTCTTGGGGTGTCTTGCTCGAGGATTTCGACGGAGATGGATACAAAGACCTGTACGTAACCAACGGAATTAAGCGGCGTCCAAACGATCTAGATTACATTCAATTCCTCTCCAGCGGCGAAGGCGTAGCAAAGTCCGACGAGAGTATTTACAGTCAGATGCCCCCGGGACTCGTGAGTAATCGCGCCTACCGCGGCACACATGATGGGATGGAGGAAACCAGCAAAAGCTGGGGCCTCGATTTCAAAGGCACCAGCAACGGTTCTGCCGTAGCCGATTTTGACAACGACGGCAAACTCGATCTCGTCATTAACAACCTAGACGACCGTGCACACCTCTACCGCAATGTCCTCGCTACATCCGCCACAACTGTCGATTTTGGCAGTTACAGCGTGCGCTACCGAAAGCGACTTGGCGCAAAATCTCATTGGAACCTTGGTACAAGGTCCTGGCTCAGTCACAGCTCCACCCGCAAAAATGTGGACGACTTTGGAGGGGGTATCATTGTTGAGTGGCCAAATGGAACTGCAGAAGCCTACACCTTACTTCCTGGTGAACACAACCCACTTCGTCCCGGCGACGGAATGGCTGTTGAAGGATTAGAAACCGTTAACAAGAGCCGTGTTGTTGCTCCTTTAGACACTTTGCCCTTCGGACATAAAGAAGATGCCTACACCAGCTTTGTCGAAACCCCGCTGTTGATTCAAGGCACCGACGAACTAGGTCCGGCAGGCGCGTATTTCAAAGGAAAGCTCTTTGTGGGCGGAAGTACGGGTAAAGCGCCGCTTTGGGCCGATCTCCAAACTTTAGATACCACACTTTTGTGGACCGATAGAGTGCACGAAGATGTCGATGCAGCAGTTGTAACGCTGAGCACCGGACAGCAAGCCCTTGTAGTGGTCACTGGAAGCAGCCAAATGCCCAATAATTCAACGCGCCAACAAGACCGTATCTATTTTGATTCAGAAAAGCCAAGTATTTCTCTGGGTGAAGAAGGGACCAATGCCTCATGTGTGGCCATTTTAGACCTTAACGGAGACGGAATTGACGATATTTTCATTGGCGAGCGTTCCGTTTGGAACGATTACGGTGCTGCGCCTTCGCATGCCGTCTATTACGGCACCAATGACGGTTGGTTTGTAAAAGGACAGCCGTCCTGGACCACCGAATTAGGAATGATTACCGATGCCACAGCGGCAGATATCGACGGTGATGGAGATGATGAGCTAATTGTCGCAGAAGATTGGGGAACGATTAAAAGCATTGATGGGAACGGCAAGGTTCAGTCCTTAAGCGAAAACGGCTGGTGGCGCTCGGTATACGTGGCCGATTTAGACCACGACGGTTCCGCAGAAATTTTTGCCGGCGGCGTGGGCCAAAATCACGGTATAGGTGTGAACCCTGAGGACCCTATAGAATTATGGATCACAGATCTAGACCGTAATGGGAACCGCGACTTCCTGTACAGTTACGTGAACCAAGGCGAGCGTTATCCATTATTTGGTCGTGACGAACTCATCAAGGAAAGCGTCAAGTACCGTAAGGATTACCTCAAGAACAGAACCTTCTCCGGGGTGCCGTTTGAAAAAATGTTTGGTAATGCCCTAGCTGGTGTTGAACCGCTTAGCGTTGGTTTTACAGGCAGTGCATTGCTCGTCTCTAGCGACAGCGGTTGGGTACAACTTGAGTTGCCTTCTGCTGCACAGCAGGCACCCATCAATGCGGCTATTGGCACGGAGCGCGGTCTATTGCTGTGCGGCGGCGCAGATAATATGCACACCTCTATCGGTACCCAAGAGAGCTTCTGCGGAGCCTTTCTTACCTACGGATCGTCCGGGCCTTTGTGTAGCGATGCGCCCTTTATCTTGCGGGGCTCAACGGCCAAACTTATTTCCACTCCCAGGGGCCTCGTAATCCTTCAAAACGACGGCGCCGCCTTGCTTTACACGGGTGATTTATAGAGGGGTTTTCCCTATTTTAGCGAAATGCGAAATTTTCTTTTGTTTGCCTTAATTAGCGCGACGTTGCTAGGCTCATGTACCTTGGATCCAGAATGTGAATGGACCGATCTCTATGCCGAGTTCGAAACCTACGACTTCACGACCGATTTAGAGCAGGCCAACATTGTTCTACTGACGCCAGAATTTGATCCAAATCTTCCGCTTTTTGAGCCCTTCATCATTCGAAGCGACAGCGCGTATGATGCACTCACCCAGTTTTCGCGAGATGAAGAATGCCCCTACTGCGTGTATCCTGAAATCGATTTTGACCAATACACTTTGATTGGCTTCTCAACTGAAATCAGCTGCCTCGCTACGAATTACCTGAAACTAACAAGTACGCCCGAAGGGTGGCGTTATGCCCTTAAAACTGTCGATGAAACCCAGTGCAACCAGCTGTTGTGCGACAACTTCAGCTTCAACTGGATCCTGCTTCCGAAAGCCGCGGACACCACGGATATCTCCTTTGAAACTGGCCTTGCACGCTATTTCTGCGACTGTTAATCACACAACAACACATGAAACGACTTCTACTAACACTCACTTTAAGCGCCTTTATCGCGACCTCTTGCCAAGGTCCGAATGAGCCGTACAACGACTATTCACGTGATCTGCAGAACGCCTATCAAGCAATCACAGACATCTTGGTGCACGATATTTTCTCGCCACCAGTAGCCGCTAGAGTATATGCCTACTCTGGCGCAGCAGCCTACGAAGTAGTGGCGCAAAGCCATACAGATTACCGTTCTCTCGCGGGTCAATTCCATGAATTCCCTACTATCGAACCGGCACCAACGGATGAAAATTACGTGCCCGAATTGGCTTCGCTCCATGCCTTGGGGGTGGTCGGTAAGGCATTAATCTTCTCAGAAGACCGCATGCAGGCACACATGGACGGCTTGTTCGAAAAGATGAGTGAGTACCACAGCGCTGAAGCTATTGCCGTGAGCCGCGACTATGGACAGCGCGTTGCGGAAGCTGTTTTGAATTGGGCCCAGGGCGATAACTACAACCAGAGCCGCACGTTTACCAAATACGAAATCAACGACGATCCGATGCGCTGGAAGCCGACGCCTCCGGATTACATGGACGGTATTGAACCGCACTGGAGAAATATTCGTACGCTTGTCATGGACAGCGCGCAGATGTTCAAACCCGTTCCGCCTCCAACGCCTTCTCTGGATACCGCCTCGAAATTCTACAAAGACCTCATGGAGGTCTACCACACCGTCAACAACCTAACGCCGGAGCAAGAAGCTATTGCACAGTTTTGGGATTGTAACCCGTATGTGAGTGTACACCGCGGTCACGTGATGCTAGCGACAAAAAAGATCACTCCCGGAGGTCACTGGATGGGCATTACAGGCATTGCTTGCCGCAAAGTGGGAGCAGATTACAACACAACGATCAATGCGCATTTGCGCGCTGCAACGGGACTGTTTGACGGCTTCATCTCTTGTTGGGACGAAAAGTACCGTTCAGAGTTAGTTCGCCCTGAGACAGTAATTAATGAGAATTTTGACGAGAATTGGACCCCATTGCTGCAAACGCCACCCTTCCCGGAATACACCTCGGGGCACAGTGTAATTTCTGGCGCTGCAGGTGTAATGCTGACCGGTGTCTTTGGCGAAAATTTTGCCTTCCAAGATTCTACTGAACGCGTATATGGACTTCCTGACCGCTCCTACGAAAGCTTCACTGCGGCCTCTGACGAAGCAGCCATTTCAAGACTGTACGGCGGCATTCACTACATGCCGGCTATCGAGATTGGAGTGCACCAAGGACGCACTTTAGGAGCCTATTTAGACGCCAATTTAACGACCTATACCGGAAATGAATAAGCCGTTCAAATGGGCGTTGCACATTAACTTCTTTGTGTACGCCATCCTACTGAATAGTGTAGGAATCGTCATCCTAAAAAGCATTAACAACTATGGCGTGAGCGAAGTACAGGCCAGCACCCTTGAGCTCTTCAAGGACTTACCTATTGCCATCGTCTCCTTCCTCATTGCAAGCTTTGTCCCTCGCATCGGCTACAAGAAAATCATGATTATCGCGCTATCCATTACCTCACTAGGATTGATACAGATGTGGGCGGGTAATAGCTTTGTTTCTTCTCAAATCCTTTTTGCCATTGTTGGGTCTTCGTTTGCCCTGATCAAGGTTGCGGTTTACGGATCTATTGGCCAAGTGACTTCAGGAGAAAAAGAACACAATGCACTGATGAGTTCCGTTGAAGGAACCTTTATGTTCGGAATTGCCTTAGCCTACTTCCTTTTCCCTGCTTTCAGCAGCGAGACGGACCCGAGCGCTTGGCTGAACGTATACCTATTACTCACAGGTTTAGTTTTAGTGGCCGTAGCCTTCCTTGCGCGCATTCCTGAGCTCCCAAAAGAGGAAAATAGCACGCCCCTGAGCGAAGAGTTTTCGGCTATGCTCGGACTCATCACCAAGCTTTTAGTGGTCGTTTTTGTCTTCTCCGCCTTCCTATACGTGATGGTAGAGCAGGGCATTATGACTTGGTTGCCTACGTTTAATGAGAAGGTATTGGCACTAAGCGAAAGCAACAGTATTCGTATGGCCAGTATCCTTGCCATTACCCTGGGTTTAGGTAGAATCCTCGGGGGCCAATTAAGCGAACGCTTCCACTGGACCCTTGTCATCTCTTGTTCGATTATCGGAGCCATGCTCATGGTCGCCTTTGTCCTCCCACAGGCGCTAGACCGCGAAGTAAGTCAAGATGCTGCCATGATCTTTGGCCTGCCGGTACTGGCCTTCATCTTCCCTCTAGTAGGGCTCTTCATTGCCCCAATCTACCCGCTATTAAACAGCGTAGTGCTCAGTGCTCTACCCAAGAAAATGCACAGCCCAATGACCGGTCTTATAGTGCTATTTTCTGCCACAGGCGGCACCCTAGGTTCCCGAATCACTGCGTACTTTTTTGAACGATTAGGCGGGGGCGCATTCTATTTCACCTTGGTGCCCATGACCCTCCTGCTCATCGCAGTATTTATCCTGAGAAGATTGACCAAGAAAGCGTAAAATCTCAAAATGAATACGATTGATCAACTTCTTGGTGAACTCTTTGTCGACCTGCACACCAGCGGCATCTGGGAGGACGAGAAATACATCAGCGATGCAGAACTCACTACTCCCATAGACGAGGTTCTTGCCCTTTACAACGAAGAAAAATCTGGGACCAATTTTAATCTAAAGTCCTTCTTCGAAAAACACTTTCAACCCGCCCAAGCTGTAGAGGTCGATTTTGCTGCCGACCCCAACCGCTCACCGGAGGAACACATCAGAGCGCTATGGCCTTATCTGCACCGCAGTGCTGACCCTACAGATGTGCTCAGCACGAAAGTTCCCCTTCCACACTCCTACATCGTGCCTGGAGGCAGGTTTCAAGAAGTCTATTATTGGGACAGCTACTTCACACAATTAGGCCTACTCGCACACGGACACCGCTCTTGGGTGGGCGACCTCCTAGACAACTTCGCCCACTTTATCGACACCTACGGACACATTCCCAACGGCAACCGCACCTACTTCCTCTCGCGCTCTCAGCCCCCTTTCTTTGCGCTCATGGTTGATGCGTATGCTAAATCTGCGGAGGAGCCCATGGACGTTTACGATCGCTATCTACCGGCACTCGAAAAGGAATATGCCTTCTGGTCCACCGAGCACCGCAATGAAGAGGGAAAAACCACATATTGGGACGCTGGAAGCTCACCCCGAATCGAAATGTACCGTACCGATCTAGAATGGGAGGGGCACGCTAAAAAGCACCCCCTTTTCTTCCAACACCTTCGTGCCGCTTGCGAAAGCGGTTGGGACTTCTCTTCAAGATGGCTCAGTGACCCTATGGACCTAGGCACCATTCATACCATGGACATTGCGCCAGTTGACCTCAACTCACTCCTTCTATTCCTAGAAGAACTCCTGTTCAACCTCACCGGAAATAAGGTCTACGAGGATGCCGCCTACGAGCGCAAACTCAAGCTTCAAACAGAGTTCTTTACCGAAGACGGCTTCCAAGACATTGACCTAAGAAGTGGTGCCGGCTCAGGGGCTGTGAGCGCGGCGGTGTTCTACCCACTCTTTGTGGGTGCAGCAACCGCCGACCAAGCGACATTTACCGTAGAACAGCATCTCCCTCAATTACTGGAAACTGGTGGACTTTTAACTACTCCGATCCACAGTGGTCAACAATGGGATGCTCCAAACGGTTGGGCGCCTTTGCAATGGATCGCAGTGATGGGTTTGGACCGCTACGGGTTTAAAGAGGAGGCCCGAGACCTCGCCACAAGATGGATACGTACGTGCGATATTATCTACAACGCGCGCGGCAAATTCGTGGAAAAGTACAATGTCGTTGAGCCAGAAAACCTAAGCAAAGGCGGAGAGTACGACGTCCAAGATGGCTTTGGGTGGAGCAACGGGGTATACATTGCCATGCTCGAATACCTCAAAAAATAACGCTTAGCTACCGGCCAAGGGAGAACCAAAAATCCCTACCGCCATTTCCGCCCATAGGATGGCGAATAAGAGCATCAATAACAGCATTATTGGCCACCTTCCTTTCTTCGGCAATGAGCGCCATAGAAGCAACTCTACACAAGCAACAACAAAGATTAATGCGCCACCTATTAAGAAGTCAAATGGCGACCAATCCACGTTTTCGCTAAAAAATCCTCCAATCAACGGAATAGAGAAAAGCACGGCGGTTGCAATGGCTGGCCAGTGCCAGAGTGGTTTAGTCTGTGACATGGGTCTTAAGGTTTCATTTAAGATACAAAAAAACCCGGCGCTGCGCGCCTGGGTCTATTCAGGCTTTCGCCCATAATTTTATTGCTTCACTAGAATAGCACCAAAACCACCGCCTGAAGCCAAACGAACATCAAAGCTATCGCCGTTCACGTACGTTTTCGTTTCAATAGTGACCGCGTACGGGTTGGTTTCCCAATCGGCATCGTCTGCATCGCGATAGATTTGCGCCTCATAAGTAGCTCCTTCCTCAAGGAAGTCTAGCACGATACTGAGCTGGTGCTCTCCATCGGCATTTGCAGCACCTAAATACCAGTTATCGTTTTCTTTTGGAGTACGCGCCCAAGCCACATATTGGCCTACTTTTCCTGCAACGGGAATACTACGCTCCCAATCAACTGCAACATCTTTAATGAACTGCAACCAATCCAAATGCTTTTCGTAATTCTCAGGAAGGTCGCACGCCATTTGAATAGGCGACGGAACAACAATATACAAACCAAATTGCTGGCCCACAGTCGAGCGAACTCTATTGTCACCATCAGGGCCGCTCTTAGTTTCCAATTGGAACACCCCGGGCGTATAATCCATTGGGCCGCTCAAGAACCTTGTAAAGGCCATGGTTGGAATGTGATCCACGTAGTTTCCTTTCTCAATACTCCACGCATTGAACTCTTGTCCACGGGCACCTTCACGAGCTACCCAGTTCGGCCAAGTACGCTCTAATCCTGTTCCCTTGATAGGCTCGTGGGTGTTCACGGCAATCTGGTAGTCATATGCTTTCTTGACCGCATTGTTGTAGTGGTTCACCATCCACTGACCGTGGTGGTACTCTCCCTTTGGCAGAAGCGGACCTACATAGCCCGACTTCACCAAGTGAATATCATTGGCTTGCATCAACGCATAAGCAGTATCCATCTGCTGGTCATAAGTACGTGGTGCTGCCGAGGTTTCGTGGTGCATCACCAAACTCACGCCTTTGCTTTTTGCATATTCTTGAAGCTCTTTCAAATCATAATCTGGGTAGCTCGTCACAAAATCGAACACCCCTTCACGATCGTCAAAACCAATCCAGTGCTCCCAGCCCGTGTTCCAGCCTTCCACTAAAACACCGCTAAATCCGTGCTCGGCGGCAAAGTCAATATACATGCGTGTGTTTTCGTTATTTGCACCGTGGCGTCCGTGCTCACGACCGTCGTCAATCCACGTGCCCATGTCCTGAGTCATGCCGTAGTCCCATGTGCTTTTGCCCATGTGCATCTCCCACCAAATACCTACATACTTCTGTGGCGCAAACCACTCTGAGATATCGCCCATCTGGTTTGGCTCGTTCAAATCATACATGAGGTGCGACGCTAATAAATCGGTCGCCTCATCACCCAAGGTCACCATTCTCCAAGGCGTCTTAAACGGCGTAGGAATAGTAGCCTTGTTGCCGTCTTCACGCCCTACTAGTGAGCTTACAAAACCGTGCTTGCCCTCGCAGCGTAAAGTCATGCCTGAATAGTTTACAAGGGCTGCCTCATGAATGCTCATGTGCGTACCGTCCTTGTATTCGAACGTCACGGGTGTGCTAACGCTGTTTTCCACAATAACCGTTGCTGCCAAATTCGGGTGATTGGCCTTGCTCAAGGCATCAATCTCACTGACTTTGGTGTGGTTGTACGGGTGCTCATAGATCTCCCAATCGCCAGGGATCCAATGCGCCAGCGCGTCTTCAGACAAGTTAAATTCAGACTTTTCGTCCTTCACAACCAGCTGTCCTTCTTCCTGTTCAGGAATCAAATAACGGAAAGCAAAACCATCATTTGCCGCACGGAATACTACGCCTAAAGTTCTACCTGTTGGGACATGCGTAAAGTTGAACGTCGCCTCCGTATGGGTGTACGATAGCTCCGTATTGGAGCCCCATTGCATCGTATAGGAATCACTTACTTCTTTCACATCAACTGTGGCCAATTCAAATCCGTCTAAAAGATCCTCTGCCTGCGCAAAATCGAACCCAAGGGTCGACGATCCAATGACCTCTTTACCGTTAAAGTCTACCGAGTAATTAATCTTACCCTCTGTGTTTACGTCAACGCTTACCTGAACGTTGCCGTCTGGACTAGCAATCACTTCTACTCCTTGCTTGGAGCACGCTGCAAAGGCCATCCCAATGAAAAGTAGTGTTACCTTTTTCATCATTTATCGTATTGTTAGTGTGTAATCTTTGTTTACCAAAAGATCCGCGTCTTTTCGCAAGGCGCTGATAATCCTGTGTTCTCTTTCTAAGACGCGCTGAATAAAATCGTCCGCCACCTCTCGGTTACGTGCCAATCTATTTTCCTTGGTGTCCACATACGTGTGCTCAAAAAATATTCCAACCTCACCATCGCGCTTCTCACCAAGCACATATGTGCCCTCTATAACCACGACATCCACCTTTTCAGCCTCCATTGTCTTCCACTCTTTCGTATCCAATTCCCAATCCATCTCCGGCACCTCTACCTCAATAACCCCTGGATCCAAAACCTGATCAATGACTCCATTCAACAGCTTCCAGTCGACCTCGCCTAGACCTATCCAGTCAAAGTCTTCCACCCTTTTATTGTGGTTCTGCCGTGGCGGCAAATGAAAATACTCGTCCTGAGAAATCAGTACCGCCTTTTTCCCTTGCTGCTCGAACTCTTTTACAATGGCCTTCGCCAAAGTGGTCTTACCGCAGCCGCTCTCACCACTCACTCGATATACTTTAGCCGGCGATTTTTGAACCACCTCTCGAGCCAAATCCTCAGCAATCTTCTTCGCCTTGGACAACAGCACTTGTAACCTTCGTTCAAAAATCGCAGTAAACGCTTCACCTTGATCCGCTGCCGCGGCAGCAATTAAATAAGACCCAGCAGAAAAGCATAAATTCTTTACGCCGCCCGGCTTCAAATCGGGATAGGAATAATATTCCGCAAAAGGATGATCCGCCATAGATCCTTGTAGCATACCCTCATAGGTAACCATATAGGCATGATCCACGCCAACTAAGGAATTCATCGCAGCTGCCATAAAGCCCTGTGTCAACCCCCAAATACCTCCGTTATGGAAATGACCTGGATGGTTCTTGAAACTATACGCATAATTTGAGGCAATGGCACCCCATAGCCCGTGATCTTCATCAATAATGGGCCAATGTGCGGGCGCCAATGAGCCGCCTACCTCTTCACGCAGTCGCTCGACCATCTTTTTAGTTGTCGATTCACTGGTCATCCCTAGAAGCATAGAAATACTCCATCCCAATGTATCTATATGATTCAGTACAGAACCTGGAGTGAAGCTCATCAAAATACGTTCACCTCCTTCCATAGAGTCGACCTTGTTCAACTGAGCAGCGGTAAACAAAACCTCCGTTTGAGCAGGCTCACCAAAGAAGTGGTTCTTGACAGCACCCAAGATCTTTTGGGCCTTTTTTGCATATGTCTCGGATGAAAGTAACCTAGATGCTTTCTTTAACATCCAGTATCTCAACACGTTATTAATAAGAATATATCCTTCAACAGGGTACTCATCCGCCCAGTTACTGCTGGCCGGTGAATACATCAAATGCTTGTTATTGAACTCCCAAGCCTGGGCTCGTCGCTCGATCTCTTCTATGGCGCCCGCAACAACAACTTTAATGCTTAAATCCTGTGCAACCTCCATATAAGATAGCGCTGTTACAGCCCACCAAAAAGGACTGTCTGTTCGCCCTACAGGCCCTCCATAGCTCTGTCCTGTGCGTTTTCCGTCATTATCAAAGCTAGCATTAGACGGAAACACGCCGCCTTCACCTACCGCTTCCAATAAATTAAGTACGCTGCTCTTAACCGCTGGGTACAGTTCTTCTTTTCTGTGCGACAATACGGCTAAAGAAGCGATGGCACTATCCCTAGACCAGAGCCGTGCATAATTGTCTGTATCCTGAGCGGTAGCGACAAAACCAAAATTCTTGGCAGAATCTGCCAAAACTGACCATGCTTCTTTTATAAATATATGGTTCACAACGGTTTAAAATAAATTAGTCTAGGTTATCTAATAAATAATAAAGTGCACTCATAGAGGCTGCACCCATCTCGAGACTACGCGGATGAATGGCGTCTATGTTGTCTCTAGCACTGTGGTGGAAATCAAAGTATCGCTGGCTCTCGGGACGGTATCCAATAAAGAAGTTGTCGTAACCTCGAAGTGGACTTAAATCGGCTCCGCCGCCGCCTTTTGCAAAGATGTGAAGACCATAAGGGCTCAGCAAGCTCTTAAATGTTCTTACTTGCTCAATACGATTATCGTCTGCACTTATACCGAAGCCTCTAGGAACATCGCCGCCGCCGTCGCTTTCCATGGCAACCCAATGATGTACACCGTTCTCTTTGGCCCAACGTGCGTATTCCTTCGCGCCGTCCAATCCAAATTCCTCGTTCGCCCATAACACTACGCGAACCGTTCGTTTGTTCTGGTAGCCTACCTTATGCATTAAGTTTGGCACCTGCATAGCATGCGCACAACCGGCGCCATCGTCCTGTGCGCCCTGGCCCAAATCCCATGAATCTATGTGGCCGCCAACAAGCATGATCTCTTCGGGCTTTTCACTCCCTTTGAAATCGGCAATCATGTTGTAATTCGTTGCTGTGCCTTGGACACCACAATCCAAATACAACTCTAATTCGACCTTACCGCCTTCCAACATCGCGCTCAGCTTATCTGCCGCTTGCCAAGAAACGGCTGCGCAAGGGACCTTTAGTTCACTATCTCCATAACTCATCGCGCCAGTATGCGGTAAATCGTCACGAAGTAGGGTTACAGAGCGCATGACCGTCGCGACAGCGCCGTACTTTCCTGCTTCCATAGCACCCGCCCAACGGTACTTTACTGCACCGCCATAGGCGTTAAACGTGCTAATCAGGCTGTGGTCCATGTAGGTGTTGTAGAAGACTATTTTGCCCTTAATTCCTTCTTCTCCCAATGCTTCGAGCTCTTCGAAAGAACCTACCTCAACCACTTGTGCTTTTACACCTTCCGCAGGAGTAGGCACAGATCCGCCTAATGCAGTCGTGGGCAGGGAAATTTGTTCTCCACCGGCATACGCTTTCGACCATTCATCGCCACGGTGCCACTTAGGAACTTCCACCGGCTGTAGCCAAGCTGTATCTGCGCCGGCATCGAGCATCATTTGCATCGTATAACGAGCCGCCTGGTTCGAAGCTTCTGACCCACTAGGGCGTGGACCTATTTCGGTACAGATGTGGTGAAGCCATTGATAGCCTTGCTGTTGGCCCAATGCTTCCGTATAAATAGCCTTGACCACCTCTTTTGCATCCTGTGGAGCTTCTTGTGAAAAGCCTGTAGGACCAAAAAAGATGAAAAGGAAAAGGGTGAGATTTTTCATGTTAACGTCTTTTTCTATTGCGCGTTTGTTGCGAAAGAGCCGGAGAGAAGGGAACCAATTCTAAGGCTGTGATCTCGGCCACTTCTGCCGCCTTTTGAGTTAAGTAATCATTATCGACCGCAACACCAATGTCGCGCTTGTTTCTATGCTTTGCGTCTACAATATACAGCGTCCATACCTTTTCTTCTTTCGTGGCCAACATCCCGCCGTAAGAGCCGTGTTGACTACTCATGTTCAGACCTATTAAAACCATCTGTTCGCCGTCATTTACAGACTCCCAAGTGCCAAATTTTAGTCCAAATACAGAGAAATACCTGCGGTATCCTATCGTTGTAAACTGCGTGCCTCTGCGCGCTGTAATGCCCAATAAGGGCACCGACAAAAATCCGAATCCCTGGTATTCACCTGACACAACGCTAGCCACACAGATAATGCCTATCAACAGATAAAACCGAAACGGCTCGGGAAAGGCCTTCCCGTTTCTGATATCTACCTCACTAGTAGACACCTGCCGCGCCTTGCATTAAGAGTCCACAGATATATGCGCCGTAGGTGCCTAACGCATATCCTAAAACAGCGAGAAGTACGCCTACCGGCGCCAGTGCTGGGTGGAAGGCTGCGGCTACCACTGGAGCACTAGCTGCACCTCCAATATTGGCCTTCGAGCCCACCGCGAGGAAGAAATACGGCGCCTTAATAATTTTAGCAACCAGGAACATCAATCCAACGTGAATAATCATCCATACTAAGCCTACTGCAAAGAGACCTGGATTTTCAAATACCTCCATGACGTTCATGCTCATTCCTATGGTGGCTACAAGGATGTAGATGAAAACAGAGCCCACCTTCGAGGCTCCAGCGCCTTCAAGGTTTCTTGCTTTGGTAAAGCTTAGCGCGATGCCTATTGTGGTGGCTATAACCACCAACCAAAAGAAGCCTGATGTCAAGCTGAATTTCGCCAAGACCGGGTAATTTTCACTTATGAATGGCGCAATAATGTCGCTTAGGCCGTGTGCTAAGCCTGTTGCCCCAAACGCGATGGCCAAAATGTAGATTAGGTCGTTAAATGTTGGAATTTTAGAAATGCTTGCGGTATACGCCTCCATCTTTTCTTGGAGCGTCAGCACCGAAGATGCGTCTGCGCCAAAACGGGCGTCAATGTTTTTTGCTTTTGCCACCCCTATAAGTAGGAACGCCATCCAGAGTTCAGCGACTAAAACATCTACAGTCACCATTGCTGAAAAAATACCTTCGCTTACTTCAAAGACTTCCTTCATGGCCGCCTGATTAGCTCCTCCGCCAATCCACGATCCTGCCACAGTGGTCATACCGCGCCAGATCTCCTCGGGATTTGCACCTATAATGTCCGGAGCAATGACGCTAAACAATAGGATCGAAATTGGCCCCCCAATAATTACACCTACAGTTCCCGTAAAGAACATGATCAATGCTTTTGGTCCTAGTTTTTTCACCTCACCAAAATCAATGCTCAGGGTCAATAGAATGAGGGCAGCGGGCAGTAAATAACGCGAAGCCATGAAATACAATCGGCTTTGCTTAGGATCAATGATTTCAAATGTAGTAAGCAGTGAGGGCAGGAAATAACACAGTAAAAGTGCGGGAATGTACTTGTAAAACTTTTTCCAGAATGGACGCTCACTTTTTGAGGTTAAAAAGATCCCGCCAAGCATCGCAGCAAGAATACCAAAGAGCGTCGCGTCGTTGCTAATCAAAGGGTGTATTTCGTGTGTCATTGTTCGAGTGTTACTAGTTCTATTCGAGCTATTTCGCTCGCTAAGATATTGGAATCAAAGCTATGTGCTCCTTCGTAAGTGTTGACCTCAGGGTGCAGGTTAAATTTATCTGCATACAGCGCACATCGCTCCTGCTTCTTTTCTTCGTCAACAAACCGGTCTTGTGTGCCAAACCAGGCACTCATATACATTGTCCTAAGTGCCTCTTGGCTACTATCCCCTAAATCAGGCGGCCAACTACCCGCCCAAGCCAATACGCTTTGAAATGGCACCTCTGAGTGTCCTAAAAAGCGCATACCAGTTGCCACCCCTTGGCTGAAACCGACCATATGTAATCTTGCATTCGGAGCTTCGGACAGCGCCCATCGACATACCTCGTTTAAATACAGACGCTGGTTTTCTATATCTGTAAGTCTATCCTCCTTAGTCATCCACGAGGCACCCACACGACCCTCGGTTCCTTGCAGGTAAAATTTATGGGCACCTTGCGGGAATACGAAGGCCCGAGTAGGTGTAAGCATGCTTCTA
>Ga0213865_10000682_pt1 | contig 22904 bp, 27 predicted proteins | sample PICome_6_FD_160100 | JGI IMG/M metagenome (GOLD analysis project Ga0213865, IMG submission 160100) | Coastal seawater microbial communities near Pivers Island, North Carolina, United States - PICO282 | ecosystem: Environmental > Aquatic > Marine > Coastal | place: USA: North Carolina...
AAACTTGTTTTTGAGGCGAGGCCTTTTAAATCTTCCTTAAGTTTTTCTTTACCTGAGGCACTTGCTTTAGATAAATCATCCTTAACTTCATTAAAATCATCAACCAATTGATCTTTAACTTTCAAATCTTCTTTTTTTAGATTTTCCCTTATAATGCTACCTTTTTTAGGCGTAAGTAATACTGCTACACCAGCTCCAATTATTGTACCTAGCACCAGTGCTCCTTTATACTGAATCATAGTTTTCTCTTTAGTCAATGTCCACTTATACCTAGTTAATTATTTTCTTTTGTTACATATATCCTTTTCAAAAGTGGATAAACACATATATTGTTGAATATAATTACTTTCCACAGTTTATCGTCAAAATAAATATTCAAACGAATAAATAAGGCTATCTAATTTAAAAAAGTATACTTTTCAATCAATGGAAACTTAATCTATAATGAGAATTTTATTTTTATTACTTGCTCTGACCTTATTTAACAATAGTTCTGCCCAGATTACATTAGAAGACGACGGATTACATTTTTTAACTGGGGCAGCAATATCCAGCGGAACTTATGCTTTGGTATATTCTAAAACAAAAAATAAAAAGAAAGCATTTTGGTATAGCTTTGGTTTATCATCGTTAGCAGGTATTTCTAAAGAATTCTATGATGGCAACATTATAAATGGAAAGTTTGATACATCAGAAATGATTGCTTCCATGTTAGGAGGTCTTACAGCGAGTTATACTTTCAATATTTTTACTGGAAAAAAAGAAAAGAAACAGCGTGCTAAGCTAAAATCAATCTCTGATTAATCCATCGATAATCTGTTTAGTGGGTAATATAGCATTAGTATGTTCAATACTTGGACCAGCAACCCAAACGGTTTTATAAGTTGCTTTTTTAGCAGCTTTTTCCGTTGCTTTCATTCCAATTGAGAATCGAATCATCTTCACCCACTTCTTAAGTTTTCGGTTCTTATTCAATAGGTTTTCAATCCATGTGGCTTTAGTCCCTATTTTCTGAACATAAGGTGTATTAATAACCGTACAAGGTGTTCCAGAAATACGTTCGGTCATTATAATATCCTCGGCACCATAATCCACACATGCTTGCTTATATTCATCCGTAACATTAGCTTCAATTGAAGCAATAAATGGGCTACCGACAGATACACCTTCTGCTCCATAACCAAGCATTTTATCTATATCTGCCTTGCATCCCACTCCACCGGCAGATATAACTGGTATATCACAGTTGTCAGTTAATTCTTTAATCAATTCTTCCGGAGATAAATTACCTCTATGTCCGCCAGCTTCGTTATTTACCGCAATGATAGCGTCTGCACCTAATTCTTCTACCTTCTTCGCAAATTTTAAATCGGTAACGTCACAAAAAACCTTTATACCTGCTTTATGCGCTTGATTGATTGTTTCTTCAGGACTACCTAGCGACGTAATTATAAAATCGCAACCTTCCTCACATAAAACTTCTAGTTGGCCCAAATATTTAACATTAGATTTATTAACGATAAGATTAAACCCAAAGGAGCCTCCTTCCACTTTATTCTGTTTTAACTGTCTTATAGCATTTTTCAATTCTTCTAAAGTCCTATAATTCAGCGCAGGTATACAACCTGCAATACCGGCATCCATAGCTTCTGTAACCATAGCTACATTTGACACTAAAAACATTGGTGCCTGAATAATTGGATACTGTATATTAAGAAGTTCTGTGAGTTTAGTTTTCATTTTTTAATAATATTTCCCAAATATAATAAATTTTATTATGCATGCATAATAAAACAGTTTAGTCCAAAATCACATTACTGACGTAAATCATAATTCTTTCAATACTGACCATAATCATTTTAGGATCAACTTGTTAATTATACATTTAGTTTATTAATCATAAAAGACTAAGCAATGAAAAAGCTATTTATCTTAATACTTCTACTAGCATTTAGCAGCCAAGTATACGCACAGGTTATTGAGTTACCTGAAATTGAAATTTCTGCAGTTAACTATAAGTATTTAAGCTCAGTTGACTCAGATGACACTACAATGTAAGTAAAATTATTGCTAGAAAAAGTTGCAATGTACGATCTAAAGAGTTCTGATCTTTATAGCGATGAGTATGCTACTTACAATATTTCCTTCTATATACCTGATGGTAAAATTTTAGCGGCTTACGATAAGGATGGTAAACTTTTAAGAACAATTTAAAAATATAAGGATATAAAATTACCAAAAGAAGTTAGAATAGAAATTGCTGAGTGATTCCCAAATTGGACAGTGGTAAGTGATGTCTACATAGTAAATTATCATTATCCTAATGAAGTCACCAAAAAACTTTATGAGGTTAGACTTGAAAATGGTGGCAAAAAGATAAAAGTGAAACTAAATGAAAAAGGTGATTTTATGTAATTTATATCTTTAAAAAAGCCCAACTCAACGTTGGGCTTTTTTATTCTAAAAATCTGTAGTATCCACATTTTAAATAAGCACCCTCAAGAAAGCTTATAGGATGGTCTTTATCATGCGCGGTTTTTAAATATGTTTCAAACAATCGAGTTCGAGAATTTAAAACTTGTTGGTTTAGATCAAAAAAAGATTGAGCTGAAACTCGAGACGAACAAGATGCCAAAACCAACAATCCTTTTTTAGCAGTAAGTTGTTCTCCCAATTTAGCGAGCTCTGCGTATTTTTTCTTAGCTAGTGAAATTTCAGATTCTTGTTTTGCAAAACTAGGTGGATCAATAACTACAACATCATATTTCTTTTTATTTTTAATCAAGTCATCTAAAACTTGAAATGCATCACCCGAAATGGTTTTATGAATACCTCTAAACTCATTGAGCTTTGCATTATGCTTTGCTATATCAAGTGCTTGCTTACTAATATCCAAACTCGTTACTTCGTCTGCACCGTTAGCCAAGGCATGTATGGAAAAACCTCCAGCATATGAAAAAACATCTAAAACTGTTTTACCTTTACTTAATTCACCTACTCTTCTTCTATTCTCTCGGTGATCTAAAAAATAACCAGTTTTATGGCCTTTAATTACATTTGCTGAGAATTTCACACCATGTTCAATAAATTGAACTACCTCATTGACTAACGTTCCAATAATTACATTACCGTCTTTCAAACCATGACTTTTACTGTATTGTAATTTTCGACTTAAACGGATTACTACAGTATTTGTAACGGAAGTTTCTTGAAGACTACCTATTATCGATTCCAAATAAGGCAACCAAATTTCAGAATAAAGTTTTATAACAAGTACCCTATCATATACATCTGCTATCAATCCTGGAAAACCATCATTTTCCCCAAATAGAAGTCTGTAGCTATTTGTAGTGGTCTTCAATAAATCAGTACGCTTTTCAAAAGCCAATTGAATTTTTTGATGAAAAAACTTCGTATTTATTTCAACTCTATTTTTTCCATGATGAATTATCTTTATTCTTATCGGTGAATTAGAATCGTATAAACCAATTGCTATTAACTTATTTTTATTCTTACTAAAAATTATTGCAATATCACCAGTTTGAGGATTATTAGAGACTTTCACAATACTATTGGAAAACACCCACGGATGACCTCTTACTACAAATTGTTCTCCCCTTGAGGTTAGTTTTACAGCAATACTTTGAGGATGACTATTATTTTTAACTGTTTTATTCACTTAAATCTATTCCAAAATATGAGCAAACATAGTAAAACAAATAAGTAAACTTCTCGCATTTTATCTCAAATAAATAGAACGAATTAACCAATTAGGTAAATTTTTTGTCGTTTCATCGCAAATAATACGATTCTATTAAAGAAATCCTCCATATTGTAGTACCAAATCAAGTCTATTTTAAACATTATGAACAATATTTTAGTTTATGGGGCCTCTGGGCAGGTAAAAATGATTATGGATATCATCCACAAAAGAAATAATTATAATATTGTCGGCTTAATCCTAAATTCAAATGTAAAAATTGGTAGGTATCGTATTATTAATACCAATGGATCGTTGGGACAAGGTTCTAAAATGATTAATTTTTCTAACCTCACGCCTGGCGTAACAACTGGTAGTAGTGCGAAAATTGGTGATAGTTCAGCGATTTGTATTGAGGCCACCTTAGTTAACAATATTAATATTGGAAGACATAAGGTGATAGGAGCGTCTTCTCTTTCAAGTAAAGATATAGGAGATCACAAACTCGCTTATGGTTCTCCAATTACGGTTACAAAGGATCGTGAAAAGGACTATAATTATTATAGTAAATATAACTATGTTAATTAATTATCTACGCAATATTTTATTTTGGTTTCTAGACTCCATAAAAGGTGGTTATATTAGAAAACAAATAAAAGAAATTAAATATTCTGTAATACATCCAGAATCATCTAATTCAGAAAACCTCAAAAAAAAATATATAGACAAGCTATTAATTCATGCTACCAATTCAACACCATATTACTCATCATATAAAAACTTCAATAGTATTCAAGATTTTCCAGTTATAAAGAAAGTAATTATTCAACAAAACTTTGATAAATTTCAATCAACTGAATATAAAGATAAGGATAACTTTAAAGTTTCCACAAGTGGATCTACCGGAGTACCATTTTTCTTGTACCAAGATAAAAACAAACGAAGAAGAAATCATTCTGATGTTATTTATTTCTTAAAGGAATCTGGTTTTAAGATTGGAAACAGGCTATATGAACTAGAAGTTTGGAGAGGGCATAATGAAAAAAATAGATTAAAAGCATGGCTTCAAAACACCATTCAATTTGACATATCAAAACTCACAGATAAAAGAATAGAATCCTTTATTGAATTGCTAAAAAATGATAAGCAGTCAAAAAAAACCATGTTGGGATTTGCATCATCCTATGAAATGATTGCTCAATATATGGAACGTAATAATATTTTTTTAGATAATTTAGGTTTAACTTCCGCTGTTGCAAATTCAGAATATCTAAATCCTTATACTAAAACAACTTTAGGTAAGCATCTCAATACCCAGATTCTTTCAAGGTATTCCAGTGAAGAAATTGGAATAATTGCTCAACAAACCTTAAACTCACCAAACAGTTTTGTAATAAACCATGCCAGCTATGTCGTTGAAGTATTACAATTTGACAACAATGAATCTGTAAAACCAGGAGAATTTGGAAGAATAGTTGTTACTGATTTATTTAATTTTGCGATGCCAATTATTAGATACGATACCGGAGATATTGCTAAATTAGGCATCAATGACGAAGGTGTAATTCAGTTAGATGAAATCGAAGGCAGAAAAATGGACGTCATTTATGATTCGGATGGAAATCTAATATCCTCATTTGTAGTTTACACCAAATTTTATAAATATTACCATTTATTAAAGCAGTATCAGTTTATTCAGCAAAGTGAGAAAGACTATGAAGTAAAACTCAATCTACAAGGCAATACTTTTGCATTTGAAGATGACTTAATTGCCATTATTAAATCTGACTTTGGTGATGATTCTAATGTTACAATTACCTATGTTGATGAAATTCCTCCACTATCTTCTGGAAAGAGAAGAAAAGTAGTTAACAACTACAAAAAATCTTAAGAACGCCTTAATGTAAGTGCTAATATTTCGTCTGTAAAATCTCCTAATAAAGGTCCTGCAGCTATTTGCAAATCAATACCTTGCCTATGTGTATTATATTCTATTAAGAAAGGCTCATCGTACTTATTTATTCCTATATCCCACGAAATAATTTTAAAGTAAGGCACAACATAATGCATAGATTTTATCATATCCTGAACTTTTTCATAGTTAGGTATTTTACAATCTTTTAAATGCACACCTGTAGAGGTTTCTGTTACAATATTTCCTTTAGGGCTGTAGCCTTTCCCTTTTAATGCACCGTTATCTAAAATTCCGCAAAAAAGACCACCTGTTGAGAAATTATCTGTTGTATTTCCTAACTTACCTATTCGTAATACAGAATTTAAGATATGTGCGCCATTATTATTTAAGTAAGATACAACCCGAAGCGTATTTAAACTCGAAGGATTTAACGATTTCAATACATCACATTGCTCAAGAAATTCCTGAACCACAAAATCTTTCTTGTACAACCCAAACAATTTTTCAATACTATAGTCCTTATATGTGGTTTTGGCATTAACAATACTAAAGGCATTGACCATTTTCCCACCTCCGGTACCTACAGTTGGTTTAATTATTAATTTTCCTTTGATGGATTGACAAGCTTCAACCACTTTTTTCAAACTCACAATTTTATCGTCTATGTAATAGAAACCATTTATATTCTGAACAATACGTTTGGGCTGATTAAACTCCTTAAATAAATTGTAGGTGAAATTTTTATCCAATAAGGCAGGCCACTGTCTTCTTTGGTTCAGCATTGGATTAATCTTAGGGTTAAATATATCATACGGTATATAATCTTTATGAAACTCACCGTTAATACCTTTGTAATATCTGTGCCAATAGGTGTTTTTTAGGGTATACCCTCGAGCTTTAAAAAACAATTTCGCTTCTTTAATTTCTTGTTTACTTAATTTTGGGAGGTTCTTTTTCTTTATTAAAGATCTCATATAACGTACAGTGCTAATTTCGGTACGAAACTGCCGTAACCACCTCTGAAAACCAAGAAGGCGTTTCAGAAATATTTTCTTAAGTAAGTGATATATATACATCTATTAAATTAATCTCACGTTTACACTAAGCTTATTATTTTTATCATTTACGGGCTTCCGCTAAAATTTCATTAGTAAACGTCCCAAATAACGGGCCATTCACAATTTGGTGGATTTTTGTGCTCTGGTTATACGTATTATATTCTATCAAAATTGCGTCATTATTTTTATCAATGCCAATATCCCATGAAATAATCCTAAAATATGGCACTCTTTTATGAAGTAGTTCAACCATTTTTAGTACGTTGTTATAATTAGGGATAAGTACTTCTTTTAGAACAATTCCAGAGGTAGTTTTTGTAAGTGTCGTGCCGTCTTGTATAAATCCTATTTCTTTTAAACGTCCTGTATTTTTTACACCACAAGCCACTCCTCCAGTTGCAAAATTATCAGTACTTTTTCCGGCATTGCCTATACGAAGAACCGAAGAAACAATATGAACGCCGCCATTATTTAAATAGCTCATTATCCGTAAAGTATTTAACGAAGATTTATTGAGCTTTGCCATCACAGGACTTTGTTCCACAAATTCTTGGACAACGAAATCTCTTTTATAGGATTTAAACATATTGATAATATGCTCTACTATTTCTTCCTCAACTATGTCTTGAATCGATAAAACATTTACCATAAATCCGCCACCAGATTCTATACTGGGTTTTACAACTAATTTACTGCTAGATTTAGAACAAATCTGAACAGCTTCTAATTCGCTAATAATTTCTCCGTTATGGAAATAAAACCCATTGATGTTAGAAATTACAAGTTTCGGTTGGTTATAACCTTTAAATAAATTATAGCTTAAATTTTTATCCAATAATGCTGGCCATTGTATTTTTTGATTTAAGCTTGGGGCAATGTGCGAAGAGAAAATATCGTGCGGAACATATTCCTTTACAAAATTCCCTGTCGCACCTTTGTAGTATTGATGCCAGATTGTATTATCAAGTTTAAAACCCTTAGATTTCCAATAAGCCTTTGCTATTTTAATTTCCTCTTTATTGAGTTTATCAAAATTAAATTTTCTTACGAATTCTCTTCCTTGATTTTTGGCATTAGCAGCCATATTGAATCTGAGTAATTTTGTACGTACACTTAAAAAGGGATTAATAAGTTTTTGCTTAATTGAAATATAGATAGACATAATAATTAAGGTTATTGGTAAAATCGATATTGGACTAAAATAAAAAAGTAATCAACTACTTATATGTTCTTAGAGTAAAGTTCAGTGCCCAAGTTTTAAATAAAACAATACTAAGATATAACGCAACTGTTTTAGCGTTAAGTTTATGCTGAATTCTCAAAGCAGATTTATTAAAATACTCAGTAATAGCATGATGAAATATGACCCCTTCTTTCTCAAATAATCCATACCTATGGTATTTCATATAGGGAGAAATATTTTTCCCTCTATACTTATCAAAAGTATATAAACTATGTATATAGATATCTTTATCGGTTAAATGGAAATAGCGCTTTCTAAAATAAAAGGGCTTGTTTTTAATCATAGAATAAGCAACGATTTCATTTTTGTGCTTTATCCCCATACATATGTCTCCATTCTTTATATCTTCGAGAAAGTCTTTCTGTTCCAAGCCACTAATTGACTCCTTTATCAATTTTAAATCAGATTCATCAAAAACTGTAACATCAGAATTTATTTTTTCTCCTGTAATTTTTTGTGGTACAGCATTCTCTTTTGTTGAAATGAAATAATAATACGGCATAATATCTATACCAATCTTAGCAATATTATTACGTAGACCTTGCATAAACAAACCATGTTTGGTAAGCTTATAAATCCACTTTATTCTATTAATGAAACCTATCTTATTTTTTTCCATAACCTCTATTTAAGTTAAGAGATGAATTTTATAGTTGTAGTTATTTGCAAAAAGTAAGTTTAATTACGAATTAATTCTGCCTAGATACAAAATCTCATCTGTGAAATCACCTAGAAATGGACCCATAAACATTTGCATATCAATACTTTGGTATAATGTGTTGTACTCAATCAAAATAGGTGAATCATTTTTATCAATACCAATATCCCAAGATACCATTTTAAACATAGGAATTATAATATGCATCTGCTTAACCATTTTAGAAACTGCGGTGTAATTAGGGATTTTAAAACCTTCTAACAAAACTCCAGATGGAGCAGTTGTAATATCAGATTTGCCACCGTCTTTTCTATGACCAAATCCTTTACTATGCAATGATCCATCATTATATACAGAACAGCCTATGCCTCCAATAGAAATATTGTCAGTATCAGAACCAGGCTTTCCAATTCTTAAGTAAGTGCATAAAACGTTCACTGTTCCGGTTTTATCAAGGTAAGTGACAACTCTTAATGTATTTAAAGTTGTCGGATTCAAAGTACTTAATAGTTTACTTTGCTCAACTACCTTTTGAACAATAAAGTCTTTTTTATACAATTTAAATAAATCAATGATATCGACATTATTATGAGGAGATATTTCATTGTTCAAAGTAAACTTTTTAACCATTTTTCCTTGACCAGATTCAACAGTGGGTTTTATAATTAGTTGAGCTTTAGCATTATTACAAGCATCAACAGCAATAGCTTCTTTAACCATGGTATTATCCATGTAATAAAAGCCATTGATATTACTTACAACAGTTTCTGGTTGGTTAAATTTATCAAAGATATTAGATGTTAAATTCTTATCTACCAATGCTGGCCAATATAATCTTCTGTTTATATTTGGTTCTATTATTGCTCTAAAAATATCAAGTGGAAGATAGTCTTTATGGAATTCACCATTAGCAAACTTATAAAACCTATGCCAATAGGTGTTTTTTAGTTTATAACCTTTGGACTTATAAAAGGCTTTAGCCTCAGCTACTTCATGTGGCTCTAATTTTGGAATATTATTTCTTCGTAAGATATCTTTTATAATTTTACGAGAATTCATTTTAGAATTAAAAGCTACCAACTGCCTCTGGTAATATAAAATTTTGCTTAAATAAATTCTTTTTAATGTTTGGTACATGGAAATCAATATTTTTTTAAAATAAAGTTTAGTGTCCAATAATTAAATATTACCAAACTGAGATAAAGCTTCATTGGCTCTGAATTCAATTTTTTCTTAAACCTAATTGTAGATTTATTAAAATACTCGCTAATACTGTAAAAGTTTGTTATACCTTTTTTTTCTAAATAGTTATAACTATTGTAGCGCAAATAAGGTGCAAGATTCTTGCCTCTATAGGCTTCAAAAGTGTACATGCTATGCAAATAACTGTCAGTAGGTTTTAAATCAAAAAAGCGTTTTCTAAAGACAAATGGTCTGCATTTTATAAACATATAAGCAGCGATTTCATTTTTATGTTTTAACCCAATACATATTTCACCATTTTTAAGATCTGCTAATAAATCCTTTTGCTCTATACCAATTATAGTATTCTTAATGTAATTTATTTCAGCCTCACCAAAAGTGGTAATTTTAAAATCTTTCTCGACTCCCCTAATTTCTGGCGGAGATATAGGGCTGATAGCTTCCTTAACCCAATAATAAGGCATAAAGTCTATACCAATCTTAGCAAGGTTATTTCGTACACCATGCCAAAATAATCCATGTTTTATAATATTGGACATCCACTTAAGTCTATATGACAAGCCACCTTTATCTCCTTCCATATTAAATTTTATTCGTAAATACGACCATAGCGACCATTGCCAGGCTCCATATCCATTTGAGCCCTAAATTCTGACGGAGTCATAATTTCTCTGTTATTGGCTTTTGCAATAACATGTACTCGCTCTATAAGAGCGGTGTTGGTTGCCAATCTTGTACGTTCTGCATCAAACCAAATATTATCCTCTAGACCAACACGTACTCCCTTACCAATTGCAATTGCCAAAGAATTCATCATTAATTGTCCATTGCCTATACCAGCTATACTAACCAAAGCATCTTCTGGAATATCGTTAAGCATAACACCTGTATGCAACAAATTAGTTTGAGCACATGCGATGTTTCCAAATAAAAGATTATAGTACAATGGAGGTCTTATTAAATCTTTTTTTACCAAGTAATTCCCAAAGTTGATCATTCCCACATCAAAAACTTCGAGCTCTGGTATGATGCCCTTGTCCTTCATGATTTTGGCTAAATCCTCTATCATACATGGTGCATTCATACTGGCCACTTTATTAAAATTTAAAGAGCTCAAAGTTAAACTTCCCATATCTGGTTTTAAATCACCCTCTAGGGATAAAACGTCTGCTCTTTTTTTGAAAGTATTAAAGTTACGCCCACTTAGTGACACACAAATTACCAAGTCTGGTGCATATCTTCTAATACCTGATATAATTTTTGCATAAACTTCCTTCTTATAAGTTGGTATACCAGAATCTTCTTCCCTAGCATGGATATGAACCATTGTAATACCTATTTCATAGGCCTTGTGAACATCTTCAATAATTTCATTTACGGTAATAGGTATATGAGGTGTCATATCCTTTGTAGGAATCATTCCAGTTGGTGTGAAATTGATAATCAATTTTTGCATAATTTGGGATTATATGATATGGAAACTAAAATAATTGATTGAGAATAAAGAAATTTTCCGATTATCCGAACAAGAACTTCTATAAATTGAAAAAAATAGAGTTCTAAAACAAAAAAGCGCAATCAAATGAATGATTGCGCTTTCAATTTTGTCAAGCGAGTGAATTACTTCACTTCTTCAAAATCCACATCTTCAACATCGTTAGTCTCACCTGTGTCTCCTTGACTTGCATCAGGACCTGGTTGAGTATCACCTTGTTGCGCTTCAGCTTGAGCTTTATACATTTCTTCACTTGCCACTTTCCAAGCTTCATTGATTTTTTCTAAGGCAGGCTCAATTATAGCATTGTCTTTAGTTTCATAAGCTTTCTTTAACTCTTCCAAAGCATCCTCGATTGGCTTTTTCTTATCATCTGATAATTTATCACCAAATTCTTCTAACTGCTTTTCAGTTTGGAAGATCATGGCATCTGCCTGATTCAATTTCTCTGCAGTTTCTTTAGCTTTGGCGTCTGCTTCAGCATTTGCTTCTGCTTCTGCTTTCATTTTCGCAATTTCTTCTTCTGTTAAACCTGAAGACGCTTCAATTCTAATATCTTGCTTTTTACCTGTAGCTTTATCTTCAGCAGATACTTTGATGATACCATTTGCATCAATATCGAAAGTAACTTCAATCTGAGGGGTACCACGTCTCGCTGGTGGAATTCCATCTAAATGGAAACGACCAATTGTTTTGTTATCCGCAGCCATTGGACGCTCTCCCTGTAAAACATGGATTTCAACCGAAGGTTGATTATCAGCAGCCGTTGAGAATACTTGAGATTTCTTTGTTGGAATCGTAGTATTAGCTTCAATCAGCTTTGTCATTACATTACCCATAGTTTCGATACCAAGAGATAATGGTGTTACATCCAAAAGGAGAACATCTTTAACATCTCCAGTTAATACACCACCTTGGATACCTGCACCTAGAGAAACTACTTCATCTGGATTTACACCTTTACTTGGTGCCTTACCAAAGAAATTCTCTACTGCAGATTGAACCGCCGGGATTCTTGTAGAACCTCCCACTAATATAATTTCGTCTATATCGCTCTTTGATAAACCTGCGGCTTTCAATGCGGATTCACATGGCTCAATAGTTCTCTTAATTAAATCATCAATTAATTGCTCAAATTTACTACGAGATAATGTACGCACTAAGTGCTTAGGTCCACTTGCCGTTGCAGTTACATATGGAAGGTTAATCTCTGTTTGGGTAGATGATGATAATTCAATCTTAGCTTTTTCAGCTGCTTCTTTAAGACGTTGTAAAGCCATAGGGTCTTTACGAAGATCCATATCTTCGTCCTTCATAAACTCTTCCGCTAACCAATCGATAATTCTCTCATCAACATCATCACCGCCTAAGTGTGTATCACCATCAGTAGATAATACCTCAAATACACCATCTCCTAATTCTAGAATAGAAACGTCATGTGTACCACCACCAAAGTCAAATACAACTATCTTTTGGTCGGTTCCTTTCTTATCCATACCATAAGCTAATGCCGCAGCCGTTGGCTCGTTGATAATTCTTTCTACTTTTAAACCAGCAATCTCACCAGCTTCCTTGGTAGCTTGACGTTGTGCATCGTTAAAATAAGCAGGAACAGTAATTACTGCTCTACTAACATCTGTACCTAGATAATCTTCTGCTGTTTTCTTCATTTTTTGAAGAATCATAGCAGATAGTTCTTGTGGCGTATATAAACGGCCATCAATATCTACTCTTGGTGTATCATTATCACCTTTTACTACATTATATGGAACACGTTCCGCTTCTTTCTTTGATTCAGAATATTTATTCCCCATAAAACGTTTAATAGAATAAACTGTTTTTTGTGGGTTAGTCACTGCTTGTCTTTTTGCTGGATCGCCAACTTTAATTTCACCGCCTTCTACAAAAGCGATAACTGAAGGCGTTGTGCGCTTACCTTCTGCATTAGGTATTACGACAGGCTCATTACCCTCCATTACTGAAACGCAAGAGTTGGTTGTTCCTAAATCTATTCCAATAATCTTACTCATAATTTTTATGTGTGTTATGTTGTTTTTTAAAATTTAAACTCCACAGCAATAGGTCAAGTATTATGCCATGTCAAAAAATATGACATGATGTCATACGCTTTTTTTAAAATAAAAATTCTAACCACTTCTACTTTGGTATACGCTTTGATATAATAAGAAAAAACATTAGTTATTATGAAACATATTTTATCCTTACTTACTGTATTTACACTTTTATTCACAGCATGCGAAGGTCCGCAAGGGCCTCCTGGATTTGACGGACTAGATGGCGTGGATGGCGAAGTAATCGCTTCTTCTGCCTTTGAAATTGTTCTAGATTTTACACCAGGCAATAATTACGAATTTTTAGAACCATATGGTTTTAACGTATTACCAACGGATGTTACATTGGTATATATTTCTTGGGAAGTTGACAATGGGCAGGACATATGGAGACTATTACCTCAAACAGAATATTTTGATGACGGTGTCCTAGTTTATAATTACGACTTTACTCAAAATGATGTGCGCTTTTTTCTAGATGGTACGACTGACTTTTCCTTGTTAGACCCATCTTATACAGACGAGCAAGTGTTTAGAGTTGTGGTAGTACCTGCAGATAACGTAGGACGTTTAGATATTTCAAATCTAGAAGCAGTACAGGATACTTTTGGAATTACTGAATTTCCTAGACGATAATTATTAGAATTAATTTAGAGAAGTAGTTTTGATAAATAAAAATTATCAAAACTGTTTTTTATTTACAGCCTTCTCGACGTCTAGTATCTACAAGATAAATTATTTTCCATTTATCATTCTCTTTAATAAGTTGAAAAGAGTTTACGCCGCAATGACTTAATTTTTCCATATACCAAAACTCATAAGGCGTCCATGCATTTGCCATTTCGCCATCAATTTGTATAGAATAATCCAATAACTTCTCTTCGAATGATCGATCTTTAGGAATACTTGCTATGTTTCTAAGAAAATCTTTATAACTGTTTTCGTTTAAAACAGTATGCCCTTCTTTGTTTACAGAAATAGATTGCATCAATATATCCCCCTTTGCCAATGATTTCATTGTGGTTGTATCTTGTTTATGAAAAGCCTCAAAAAACTCATTTATAGTATTTTTTACATGCTCTATATCAGAATTTTGTGAATTACTTGCAATTGAAAAACCGAACAAAAAGGCAATTAAAAAGAATCTCATAATTTTTGTATCTATCGTAAAATAAAGATTCGACCTTATTTCTAATATAGATTAAACAAAAGTTTAACAAAACTCTTATTTTTACGTTCAACTAATTTTAAAACTATGTCTGTAGCCAAATCCGAATACAAACGAATTACAGTTAAGACCCTTGTTGACATGAAATCTAAGGGAGAAAAGATATCTATGCTAACGGCATATGATTATACAATGGCGAAAATCGTTGATGGCGCAGGTGTAGATGTAATTCTAGTAGGTGATTCTGCCAGTAATGTAATGGCTGGTCACGAAACCACATTACCAATAACTTTAGATCAAATGATCTATCACGCGTCTTCTGTGATTAGGGCGATTGATCGTTGTCTTGTTGTTGTTGATTTACCTTTCGGAACGTATCAAAGCGATCCAAAAGAGGCGCTCAGATCTGCTATTAGAATAATGAAAGAAAGTGGTGGACATGCTGTTAAAATGGAAGGTGGAAAAGAAATTAAGGAGTCTATTAAACGTATTTTAAATGCTGGGATTCCTGTTATGGGACATTTGGGACTAACACCACAATCGATTTATAAGTTTGGTACCTATACAGTTAGAGCAAAGGAAGAGCAAGAAGCACTCCAATTAAAGGAAGATGCATTAATGCTTGAAAAAGCTGGATGCTTTGCAATAGTATTGGAAAAAATACCTGCTAAATTGGCAAAAGAAGTGGCTGAAAGCATCTCAATACCTGTAATTGGAATTGGAGCTGGCGATGGTGTAGACGGACAGGTACTCGTACTGCATGACATGCTTGGCATGACACACGAGTTCAATCCTCGTTTTCTTCGCAGATATATGAACTTATATGAAGATATGACCAAAGCAATTGGGCAATATGTTGATGATGTAAAGTCTAAGGACTTTCCTAGTGAAAAAGAGCAATATTAAAGCTAATGCTTTTAGTAAAAGACATTGTAAAAAAGTTAGATTTGCAACCTCATCCTGAAGGAGGCTATTACAAAGAAACCTACAGATCTGAAGATATAATTCGAGATACTATACTTGGCAACGAATTCAATGGATCAAGAAACTTATGTACAGGGATATATTATTTATTAGAATCAGATGATTTTTCGGCATTGCATAAAATTAATCAAGATGAAATGTGGCATTTTTATCTAGGTGAGGCCATTGAGCTCACAATGATTTCTGAAGCAGGAGAGCTCTCAATGGTTACAATTGGAAACAATGTTTCAAATGGGGAGGTGTTACAATTTGTTGTACCTAAACGTTACTGGTTCGGGGCAAGACTTTTGAAGGCAAATTCTTTTGCACTTGTTGGCTGTACAGTATCTCCAGGATTTGATTTTAATGATTTCAAATTAGGGGAAAGAGAAGAACTACTTAATAAGTTTCCCCAGCATGAAGATATTATTGAATCACTGACCAGAGCCTAATGCCAAAAAATCGAAAAATTATTTCGGACAAAGACAATCTTCAAGTTCTTTACGAAGACAACCACATCATTGTTGTAAATAAGCGAGCAGGTGATATTGTACAAGGTGATAAAACAGGTGACAAACCACTTTCTGAAGTTGTAAAAGAATACCTAAAGAAAAAATATAATAAACCTGGCAATGTTTATTTAGGTGTTGTACATCGATTAGATAGACCAACTACAGGCATAGTACTTTTCGCTAGAACTAGTAAAGCTTTACCTAGACTTAATAAACTATTTGCTGAGAAAAAAGCAAAAAAAACTTATTGGGCTTTGGTAAAAAACAAACCACTAAAATTGGAGGACACCTTAATTCATTGGTTACGAAAAAATCCTAAAAACAATAAATCTCAAGCATTCAGCAAAGAGGTTAACAATAGCAAAAAGGCGATTCTACATTACAATGTAATCAAAACATTAGAAAACTTCTACTTGCTAGAAATAGATCTTGAAACAGGCAGGCATCACCAAATAAGAACTCAACTAGCATCAATTGGTTGTCCGATCAAAGGTGATTTAAAATATGGCTATGACAGGAGTAATAAAGATGCAAGCATAAGCTTACATTCTAGACAATTGCATTTTGATCATCCAGTAAAAAATGAACATATTGAAATAATTGCCCCTACTCCTAAGGATGCATTATGGAAAGCATGCGGGATTAGCTAAGAACTCTATAATTATATTTAATTTTTAGTTGTGTTCCTTTACCTTTTTCAGATGTTAAATTAAATTCTGCATTTATTAGTTCTGAGCGCTTTTCCATATTGATAAGTCCAGAACTTTTTTCAATGGTTTCAACACAAACAATAAACCACAAATATCAAACAAATGGTTTTATACTCTTATCTTTAGTTTTAAGCCAATAAATTGACGCCGATATTACAACTGTAAGTTCTAGAAGATGAAAGAGGAAAACAGTCGTTCTCATTTAACCTATTCTATTATCTTATTATTACTGAGGGTAATTCGACACTGGTGGCTCTCCACTTTGTCCAATATTTAAACCATCACCTCTTGGTATATCACCACTCATTGGTTGTACTCTAAATACAGTACCTTTTGAGGTGTTCTTTTTACCAGTCGGAACAATGAACATTGTTGTTAGTCCTGCCATCTCACCTGGTTTTGCAGGATATGACCCTAAGTAAACTCTAAGCCCATCCATTTTATATCCCAACTCACCGGCTTGATTTTCAGCATAGTTGATGTTATTTTGGATATCTACTATAGAACACTAAGATGAACGGTTATCACCTCCATCAGTAGATTTTCTGAACAATGAATCATTGATAATTGTGTGTTTTAAATTGAACGCTTGGTCTAATACCCTCGCTTCTTTTGGTGTAATAACATCTTTTGGTTTAGTAATTTCTTGGGTTGTTTTCATTTCGGCTTCGCCTTGATCGCAATAAAAATACATGGCCAATGCTCCAATAATAAGGCATAATAAAAGAGGTCCTAATTTTTTCATGAATGAGATTTTTGATTAACAGATACTAGCCAATTATTGAAATTATTCAATAGAATAAAATTAAGCATCCAATTTTTCTTACAATATTAATTCGTTAATCTAAAAAATATCTTCTCCCCTTGTCGTTTTTGACTTATTATATTAAGTGACCTCTCTGTAAGTTGTAGTACTCTTGGATATCCTCCCGTTGTTTGGCAATCTCGCATTAAAATAATGAGATTTCCATTTGGAGTAAGCTGAACTGTACCTGGTAATACAGGTGAGGTTAATATAGTTTCTATAGTATTTGACATTAACGGCTCTAATTGATAGGCCATGCGGTTATTAAACTTAGAAACTTTAAACTGAAGCTTGCTTAATTTATTCTTAAGTTCTTGGGGTAATTCATTGTATTCAGGTCCATTTTCAACTTCAAGAATTTTAGTTGAAAGAAGATCATGATCATATTTTAAATTAGAATACGTCTTAATAGAATTTGAAAGTAACTTTTCATAGTATATTTCTTCACCAACATTGATAGTATCAGATTCCGAAATTGTATTATACATACTTCTACTGCCAAGATAAACTTCAGATTGTAATCCTCCTTTGATGGCCAAATAACACCTTAATCCATTTCTAAGGCCTGCAAAACTTAATACATCATTAAATTTTATATCAATTACTTGATTATTAGATATGAGTTTACCATTTAGCTTTGGTGTCAAGTCTGCACCTGCTATTGCTATTTGAGTCGGTTCTTGAAAGTGCAATTCTGGTCCTGACATTGTAATTTCCAAAACAGCACAATCTCTATCATTACCCAATATAGAATTCGCATAATGACTTGAATAAGAATCCATCGACCCAGAAATAGGGACGCCAAATGCTCTGTAGCCAAATCTACCAGAATCCTGAATGGTGGTGTAAAAACCCGATTTAACAACTTTAAGCATTATGAGGTATTGAAATTAGTTTAAAAGCATTAGAATCTATCTCTTCTATTATTCTTTCATGATCTGTTTTACTGATTTGATAGAATCTTATTTTATCTCCAGGTAGTATCTTACATGGAAGGCTTTGTTTTGGATTAAACAATTCCACTGGAGAATTTCCGATAACATGCCAACCTCCAGGACTGTCCTGAGGATAGACTCCCGTTTGATATCCACCGATAGCAACAGACCCTTTTTTTACATTTAGCGAAGGCGATTTTTTCCGAGCTAAATTCAGTTTTGGATCGAGACCACCGAGGTATAAAAAACCTGGTAAAAAACCCAAAAAATAAACTGTATAAAGATTCCTAGTATGACAGTCAATAATCTCTGATTTAGACATCTTTTTTGTTACAGAATATTGAATTAAATCTGGCCCGAATGAATCATCATAACAGACCGGAATCTCCCAAAGCTTAGAATCAAAATTTTGTATAGTATTGAGACTTGAATATAACTCTTTTAGTGTTAAAAATTCATCATTGAAGTTATCAATAGTAAAATCATATATAATTAATATTGAAGTATATGTATTAATTACCTCAACTTTAAGTTTAAAGTAATGAGAATTAATAGATTTTTTAAATTTTAAGATATCCCTTAGTATATTTTGATCAATACTTTGTTGCCATTCAATTAAAATTGAACTGCTATTAAACTTTGAATATTTCAGATTGAATCCCATAATATACTACTCAACTTCTACTCCGTTTTTTGGTAATTCTGAAATTAAATATCTAACTATTTCGAGCACGTTTTCAGTATCACCATGCACGCAAAAAGTAGATGCTTTTATCATTCTCTCTTGGTGATTTACAGTGATTACTTTTTGGTCTTTGACCACCCCTAAAACATGACTTAAAATCTCTTCTTTTTTATGCTTAATAGCATTATTCAATTTACGCGATACCAAGTTTAAATCTTCATTGTAATTTCTATCGGCAAAAGCTTCATAAACTACTTCAATATCGTTAGCGATTGCAAGTTTGGCTACCACTGAATTAAAAGGCGCATAAAGTTTCACTTCAAAATCAAGATCTTTTATAGTTTCAACTACAATATTGGCAGTTTCTTTGTCAATGGTTATTAAGTTGTAAAGTGCGCCATGTGGCTTTATATGATTTAATTCAAGCCCTAATCCATCAGCTAACGTTTTTAATGTCTGTACCTGATACAATAAGCTCTTTCTAAGCTCTTTAGGTTCAATATCCATAATACTTCTTCCAAAATTCTCGCGATCTGGAAATGAAGGATGTGCACCAACTTTTACATAATGTTGTTTGGCGAGTATTAAAACGTTTTGCATTATTGATCTATCACCAGCATGACCACCACAAGCTATATTGCAAGAGGACAGAAATGGCATGAGCATTTCTTCATTACCTATGCCCTCACCTAAATCCGCGTTAATGTCAATACTATATGTTTTAGTCATTTTAAATCAGATTAAATACAGACATTATTCCTTTTATCCCTAAAAATATAGCAATAAAGACAACAATAAGCCCAACTATATTCTGAAATACAGAGTTTTTATAGCTTCCTAAAACATTGGTCTTATTCATTATCCAAAGTAAAAATCCAGCTATAACCGGTAAAAGCAAACCGTTGGCTACCTGTGCAAACTTTATTACTTCAATAGACTTAAAACCAACTGAAGCAAATATTACTCCTAAAGCTAAAATGAATATCCAAACCACTCTAAACTTTGTAGATTTTAAGTTGTATTCCCAACCCAAACATCCGCCAGCAACAAATGCTGCTGCCAAAGGAGCTGTTATTGCACTTGTAATACCTGCCGCAAAAAGACCAGTAGATAAAAAGTACTTGGCATAGCTACCAAAAAGTGGCTCTAAACCTTTAGCCAAATCAGTAGCATTATTTAAACTTTGCCCTTGTATTGCACTTGCCGAGATAATTATACACATAGATACCAAGCCTCCTAATATCACAGCTATTATTGTATCCTTCCTAGCAAAACTAAGGTCAGCTTTATGTTTCCACTTGGTTTTAGCTAATGAGGCATGAAGAAATAAATTATAAGGCACTACCGTTGTACCAATTAATCCTATTACCGTTAGTATGCTTTTATTTGGAGTACTTGGAATAAAAGCACCTCTAAATATCTCAATAACATTTGGTTTAGTGATAACAGCAGTAGTTACGAATGCTAAACTCATAAAAATAACAAGCGCAACTAATACACGTTCTAAAACTTTATAATTTCCTATATAAAGTAATATGAAAGCACTAAGTCCAATCAAAAGCGCCATAGTTTCTAATCGGAAACCCAATATATCTACATAAGTATTTCCCAATATCGTTTGCAAGCCTAAAACGCCACCACTAATATTACCAGCCTCATAGGCAGCATTACCAACTACTATTGCACTGATCACCAATATAATTGCAAAATTTCTTAAAAGCGGGTTTCTAATTTCCTCCCTAATAACTTGAGATAAACCCTTTTGAGAAATCACACCTAATCTTGCTGCCATTTCCTGCAACACGATAGTCGCAACTATTGACAATACCATTGCCCATAATAAAACATAACCGAAGTTAGCACCTGCTATAGTACATAAGGTGACGGTTCCAGGACCAATAAAGGCTGCTGCAACCAAGGGTCCAGGACCAATATTTTTAAAGAAATTCTTTATCATTATTCGATAGAATTCAATGCATAAATTGCAAAACTACCAAGCCAATGGCCACCTTCGTAACTGTCTCCTACTATACTTGGTAATGAATAATTAATATGTACATTAGCAAGGTTCCTTAAATGCTTGTAATCCGGTAAGCCTTTAGCAATATAGTTTAAACTCCATGCTCTAGAAAAGTTAACACCATCTAGGTGAACCAACTTACCATCGGTTCTATCTGAAACTTTTCCCGTTTCAATATGAAATGATTTATCCATTAACTCAGGCATAAAATAATTAATCCAGGTCTTGAATTCATCTGCTGACAACACACGTTTCATCAATGCCGCTTCTTCTAAACAAGGTGACAAAAAATCAAAGCCACTTGGCTCCCAAGCCAAAGGACAACCCTTATCATTCATATAAAAATCTTTAGCGCGTTGTTCAATTAATGATTTAAGTTCTAAATGACCAACAGTCACAGCGTAATCATAAGCAAAACTGAGCCCAAAAGCTGTATTAGGATGCTCTCCTACTCTGATTGGGTAATTTAGTTTAGGTAAAAACTCAAGATATTTAGCAACAATCATATGAGTCATAGGTTGTAGATTTGATTCTAGTTGCCTGGCCACATCATTATCCCAAGTATGCAACTCTTCTGCCAACTTTAACAACCAAGCCCAACCATAAGTACGCTCAAAAGACGTGTTATGCTTACCTTCAAAATAGCGTATTTCCTGTTCTATGTTTTCTTTAGATATATTATGAAGTAGTTTTTGCTCAATTTCTGTCTTGTTGTTTATTTCTGAAAATTGTTTTAATAGCGACACCAAACTCCAATGGCCGTGTACCGCAGAATGCCAATCGAAACAACCATAAAATGCTGGATGCAATTCTTTTGGAGTCTTTAAATCGGAAGCACCGCCTATGGTTTGGTTTAATTTGTTGGGATACTCAGTATTCATACAGTGCAGCGGTAACTGAGCCAAACGATTGGCTTCTTCTATATTTAATACCGGAGTTTTAACAATAATGACTTCACCAACATTGCTTGGCAATGCCGTTTTGCCCTCAGAACTATTACAGCTCACAAAGACTATCGCAAGGACAATAAAAGATAGGGGGTTACCCATAAAAGTGTGAATTACATACAGAGTAAAAATACAATAATTTATAATTCAAATCTATAGCACCAATCTTCATTTCCTATCACTTTCTAATTAAAAATTATTCATCTTAGACCAACTTGTTTGGTACCATTCAATTCATAACCATTAACTAATTTACAAAATCAAAAATCTCTCATAAGATTATTGGTATTACTTGTTTCAACTAATCTCCTTGCACAAGATGTTGAGCCAAGGCGTTGGTCGTCTATAAGTGTGAGTTATGATATTAGTGGAGAATCTGAAGTAAATAACATATCTAATGTAGATTTACGCAATAATTTTTTTGCGGTGCCTCTTGGCTATAGTATTTCAGCTAAACAAGGTATTAAATGTTCATATCCAAACTCTACAACGCTAAAAGATATTGGCTCTAATACCCGCAGTTTTGTAATTGGTATTACCTTTTTATTCTAAATAGTAATAGAATACATTTTATTAGCCCAGCCAACCTTCCCTATCTAAGCTTCTGTATTGAATCGCCTCACTAATATGAGACCCCGTAACACTATCAGATCCCTCTAAATCGGCAATGGTCCTAGCCACTTTTAAGATTCTATCATAAGCCCTAGCTGAAAGATTTAAACGTTCCATAGCTGATTTTAATAATTGTAATGAATCCTCATCTAATTTGCAATACTCACCTATTTGCTTTGTATTCATCTGTGCATTATAGTGCA
>Ga0213865_10000683_pt1 | contig 22902 bp, 25 predicted proteins | sample PICome_6_FD_160100 | JGI IMG/M metagenome (GOLD analysis project Ga0213865, IMG submission 160100) | Coastal seawater microbial communities near Pivers Island, North Carolina, United States - PICO282 | ecosystem: Environmental > Aquatic > Marine > Coastal | place: USA: North Carolina...
CTTCTTCAGTGCTTAAATAAACTGCATCAATTCCATTTAATCTATTTGCATGAGTTCGTCTTTTTAAATCTCTAACATCTTGAAGATTGTGAGCAAGATTCATCACACCTCTTTGACTAAACATTACATTATAATTTAATTCTTGAGATAAGCCTTCCCAAATTTTTAATGCATGGTCGTATAAACCTGCGCTCGCATCCCATAAATAATTTGATCTAATTATTGTAGTGTTTCTTCCAGTGTTACCCCCACCAATCCAACCTTTTTCAACTACAGCAATATTTTTCATATTATGTTTTTTTGCTAAATAATAAGCTGTTGCTAAACCATGACCACCGCCACCAACTATTACTGCATCGTATTCTTTTTTAGGCATAGGATCTTTCCACGCTTGTTGCCAATTCTCATGATATGAGAACGCATTTTTGATCAGTGAAAATACAGAGTACTTATTTTTCATTATTACCGAATAATTACTTTATTAGTATTGAATTTTCAATACAATCGCTTAATACACTATGTCATATGGAAGAGTGGGTGAGAGGCTGAAACCAGTCGTTTGCTAAATGACCGTGCGAGGAAACTTGTACCGAGGGTTCGAATCCCTCCTCTTCCGCCACTAAAATAAAGGCTGGTCTTTAAAAAAGTCTTTCATTGGGATTGGTTTTTTTTCTAAAATATATCTGTACACATTGTAGTTCTCTAAGACACGCTGAACATAGTTTCTTGTTTCTCTGAATTTTATCAACTCAACCCAATCGACATAATTTATTTGTTTTTTTTGAGGATTTTTATTTAATTTTTTCCAATACTTAACTCTATTTGGACCTGCATTATAAGCAGCTACAGCAAATGGGTAAGCCCCATCGTATTGTAAAATTAAACCAGCAATATAATGGGATCCTAAATTAATATTATACTCTGGATCAGTAGTTAATCTTGATTTTGAATAGGGAAGCTTTGCTTGTTTAGAAACTAGTTTTGCTGTGTAAGGCATTAATTGCATTAAACCTTTTGCACCTGCATGACTATTTGCGCTTAAATCAAATTCACTTTCTTGTCTTATTATAGATAGAATAAAAGCACTCTCTGGAATCTTACGGCCATTTATACTTTTAGGAGTGCTTATAATTGGATAATTAAATTTGTTGTGAAATCTTTTTTGGTAAGAAGCTATTTTTGAAACTTGAATTGCAAAATCATATCTTTCAATATCAGTAGCTAGTTCGGCTGCTAAAACCTCACTTCCTTTGTTTATATTATCGTTTGCAAGATGTCTTAAAACAAATTTTGTATATTTATCTTTTTTTAATTCGTCTAATAGATAAACAATTTTTACAAGTTCTTTATTAAAAAAAATGTAACGATATTTATCGTCAACCTTCATATCTTTTTTAAGTTCAAATTTCGCCTGAGGGTCTAATTTTAAAAAAGCCAATTGACCATAGTATGTAGTTAAATATTTAGATGCTTCTTGATACCATTTATTTGATAGTGCTCTATTACCTAATTTTTCATAAGTCCTTCCTAACCAATAAGCTCCTCTAGATGTACTAATGGGGTAGCTCACATTATTATAAAAATTTTGAAAATGATCTTTTGCAGTTAAAGGATCATTCAAAAAACTTAAAGAAATCCATCCGCTCATCCATTCGGCTGCAGCAAAATCAGGTCCTTCATTCATTCCATGATTACTTGAAATCTTATATGCAATTTCATATTTTTTTTTATAAATTAGTGATCTTGAAATTATTTCACGTTCCTTCCACCATTTATCAGGTTCAACTAAATAATCTTTATCATTCTTGATTTTAAGTAAAATTTCTACGGAAGAGTCTACTCGACCTTTTTTTCTTCGCCATTTCAATCGATCATAATTTAATCCTGCATCATTCTTAAATTTTTCTGGTACATTTTTGATTGCTTGGTCAACTCCGTATCCTTTGCTAATTAAAATTTGTCTTGCGGTATATAATAGCTCATAATCTTTAGGTAGATATCTTGTTAGTCTTTTAAGGTCCCAGTGCTTACCCTCCCAAGCTAGATAATCAGCTCGTTTAATATAATCTTCAGCATTTAAATATTTCTTATATTTTTTTCTAAAAAATTTTAGTTCACTTCTAGACAATTTTGCTGTTATCCAACCTTCTTTAATTAATTTAGTTCCTTTAGCTTTGTTGCCGGTTAAAGCATAGCTTTCTCCAAGAATCATTTTTCCATAACCGCTCAAAGGCTCAGTTTGTCCAAACCAATTTATTATTTTTTTTGGAGATACTTTTGCTGTAGACAACTTATGTTCTGCAAGAAATCTTAATCTACTAATTCGAGGATAATTGCTATTTTTTTCTATAAATACTTTATAATCGTAAAAAGATGCTTGGTTACCTGTAGTTAATAAATGTCTCCACTGAATAAAATTATAAATAGATTTATCTTTAGCTTTTTTTGCAATTTTAAGGGATGAAGACCACCTGCTTTTTTGCATTTCAGATAGAGCCTTCCTTGCTATATTAAAATCTTTTTTACTGTAATACTTAGATATTTTAACGCTTCTAGATTTAGTTAATCCGGCTATTGACGGCTTCTTTTTAGGGATTTTAAAAGATAATTTCTTGTCTTTTTTAATTTCTTTAACTTCTGCTATCCTCTTTTCTTTAATATTAATTTTTTTGGGCTTCTTTAATGGTTTTAAAATGTTTTGAGAAATTTTTTCTTCAATTTCTTTTTCAGTGAGAGAAGGCTTTTTTTTAGGAATTATTACTGTCGTTTCAGCTACCACATAATTAAAGTTAATTAAGAATAATAGTAAGCTTGGGAATAATAATCTTTTCAGCATAATGTTTTAGTATATGAATCTATAAACTATGTTATAAGTATTTATGTTCAAAGGATCAAATGTTGCTTTAATAACACCGTTTAAAAATAACAGTCTTGACGAAGAAGCTTATATAAAATTAATTCATTTTCATATGGATAATGGAACAAGTGGTCTAGTTCCAGCTGGTACTACCGGTGAATCCCCAACTCTTAGTCATGAAGAACATCAAAGAGTTATTGATTTATGCATTAAAGAAAGTAATGGAAAAATACCTGTTATTGCTGGTACTGGATCAAACTCAACTGAGGAAGCGATTTCATTAACTACTCATGCTGAAAAAGCGGGTGCTAATGGAGCTTTAGTTGTAACTCCATATTATAACAAACCAACTCAAGAAGGTCTTTATCAACATTATAAAGCTATTAATGATAAATGTGGAATTCCAATTATAATTTATAACATACCAGGTCGATCTGTGATTGATATGTCAGTTGATACAATGGCAAGACTTTTCGAATTAAAAAATATTATAGGTGTAAAAGATGCAACAGGAGATCTTGATAGAGTTGATCAACAATTATCAAAAATGGGAAAAGAATTCATTCAACTAACTGGTAATGATGATAATGCATTTGAATTTAATAAAAGAGGGGGTATTGGAACAATAAGTGTTACTGCGAATATTGCTCCAAAATTATGTTCTGATTTTCAAAAACTTTCAATATCTAATAATCAGGATGAAATTAATGAGGCTGAAAAATTAGACAAGATTTTACAACCAGTTCATAGCGCTATGTTTATTGAAAGCAACCCGAGCCCAGTAAAATACGCTGCTAAGCTAATGAATTTATGTGATGATGCAGTAAGATTACCTTTAGTTAAAACTTCAGAAAACTCTCAACCTGTTATCAAAAAAGCTTTAGAGTCTGCAAAATTGATTTAATGAATAAAAAAACCAATCCTGGTTTAAAAATTATTTGTTTAAACAGAAAGGCTAGTTTTAATTATTTTTTTGAGGATCTTTTAGAAGCAGGTATTGTTCTTAAAGGATCTGAAATAAAATCTATTAGAGATGGCAAGATTAATATTGCAGACTCTTATGCTGTTGAAAAAAATGGTGAAATAGTTTTAATTAATTCCCATATATCAGCTTATAAACAGGCTAGCTATTCTAACCATAACCCCACAGATGAAAGAAAACTTTTATTAAATAAAAAAGAAATAAATAAATTAATTGGTAAAATGCAAAGAGATGGATTCACTATAGTTCCTACTAAAATGTACTTTAAAAAAGGAAAAGCTAAAGTTGAATTAGCTGTAGCAAAAGGAAAAAAGCAATTTGATAAAAGAGCTACAAAAAAAAATAGAGATTGGAACCGTGACAAAGCAAGATATATCAGAAAAACAAGCTAAAAAAATTTTTTTAGGTATAGGATCAAATCTAGGAAATAGAATAAGTAATATTGAAAAAGCCAAGTCTATTTTATTAGAAAATAACATTAATTTAATCACTTCATCTAGCTATTATGAAACTCCATCATGGCCAGATCCAAACAAACCAAGATTTATCAATATAGTTTTAAAAGTTACCTGCCAGTACAGACCCTTACAGCTTTTAAATTTATGTAAAACTATAGAAAAAAAATTAGGGAGAAAAGATACTCCTAAAAATTCACCTAGAATTTGTGATATAGATATAATTGATTTTGATGGATTGGTTTTAAAAGGCAAATTAAATCTTCCTCATACAAGAATGCACAAGAGAAATTTTGTTTTATTTCCTTTGTTTGATATTGATAAGAACTGGACACATCCAGTTAAAAAAACCAACATAAAAAAGCTTATTTTTTCACTACCAAAAAATGATATTAGATCTATTAATCAAATTTGAATTAATGTTATAATGAAATATGCTTAATTCAAATGATTTAATAAACAAAGTAAAAGTTTATAACAAGTTTTTAAATCCAGAAAGATTAGATAAAGCTTTTAATTTTGCAGTAAAAGCACATCAAAATCAAAAAAGAGCCTCAGGTGATCCTTACTCAGTTCATCCAATTGAGGTGGCTAATATTTTAACAGAATTAAAATTAGATAGTGCAACAATTACTACTGGTTTGTTGCATGACACGATAGAGGATACATTTGCTACATATGAAACAATTAAAAATGAATTTGGTGACGAAGTTGCTGAATTAGTTAATGGTGTTACAAAAATTTCTGTTTTTGAAAACACTGCTGGTTCAAATTCTAAGGTAGAAAATTTTAGAAAATTAATTTTAGCTACTTCAAAAGATATAAGAGTTTTATTAGTTAAAATTGCTGATCGGCTTCATAATATGAGAACAATTAAAGCAATACCAAAAATTGAAAAGAGACAAAGAATAGCCCAAGAGACCATGGAAATTTATGCTCCTTTAGCTGATAGAATGGGAATGCATAGAATTAGAGATGAACTTGAAGATCTTTCATTTGAAATTCTAAATAATGAAGCGAGAGAATTAATAAAAAATAAATTAGATGAAATAAAATCAGATAAAAAAGATTTGTTCGAGTCTCTCTCATTTGAGTTAAGTGAAATTTTAAATGACAATCATATTAATGCTGAAATACATGGCCGTGAAAAAACTCCATTTTCAATATGGCGTAAAGTTCAAAAAAAAAGAATTTCGTTAGAACAAATTACCGATATCATTGGATTTAGAATTACATTATCTACTGTGGATGAGTGCTATAAAACTCTTGGCATATTCCATAAAAAATGGAATTGCATACCTGGTAAATTTAAAGATTATATATCTTCACCTAAAATCAATGGTTATAAATCACTTCATACTTCAGTCATTGGATCAAATAAAAAACCAATTGAAATACAAATAAGAACTCATGAAATGCATGAATTTGCCGAAAGGGGTGTCGCCTCTCATTGGAAATATAAGTCATCTGAAAAATTTAATTCTTTAAGTTGGAAGGAATATGATTGGTTAAAGGATCTTGTAGAAATTATTGAAAAAAATGAAAATCCAGAACATTCTTATGAGTATACAAAACTTCAAATGTTCCAAGAAAATGTCTTTTGTTTTACTCCTAAAGGATCAGTAATTAAATTACCAAAAGATGCTACCCCTATAGATTTTGCTTATGCTGTCCACACAAAAATAGGTAACACTGCAATAGGATGTGAGATCAATGGAAATAAATCTGAATTACAGGAAATTTTAAGAAATGGTGATAGAGTAAATATAATTACCTCTAAAAATCAATCACCATCACTTCATTGGATACCAACAACAAAAACTGGTAAAGCGAGATCAGCAATTAGAAGATATTGGCATGATAAAGGCGAACAAAAAGAAGAAAAGACCAAAAAATATAATACAACACTGTGGATTTCTCTGCCTGATCAACCAGGTCAATTAGGTGATATTAGTTCATTAATTGGTAGCCATAAGTTAAATATTTCAAATGTTGAAATGGCTGGAAAGAATACAAAGTATATTAATTTTAAATTTAGATTAATCATTACCAATCTAAAAAACTTTACAAATTTTATTGCAGAGCTTAAGCAAAAGAGTATAAAATTTAAGATAATTAGACACGAAGATAAAAGAAATGCTTTCACACAAAAAATCCTTAAATATTTTAAAAAAAACTGATGCTCTTTTAGAAGGACATTTCGTATTATCTTCTGGCCTACATTCATCAAAATACATTCAATGTGCAAAACTTTTGAGTTTTCCATATTTGGCTGATAAAATTTGTAAATCACTAGCTAGTAAAATTAAAAAAAAATACAAAAAGATTGATTTAATTTTAGCACCAGCAATGGGAGGTGTAATTATTGGTTATGAAATTGGCAAGCTTTTGAAAAAAGAAACAATATTTTGTGAACGTGTAAAAGGTAATTTTAAATTACGAAGAGGATTTAGCATTAAAAAAGGAGCAAGGGTCTTAATTATTGAAGATGTCATAACAACTGGAAAATCAAGTCTAGAATGCGTTAAACTAATTAAAAAAGCTAATGCAAAGCTTTTAGGTTTTGCATCTATAATAGATAGATCAACTAAAAAATCACTCAAGATTAAAACTGGGATTATTTCCCATTTAAAAATTGATGTTCCAACATTCACAACAAAACAATTACCACATGATTTAAAATCAATACCTATAACCACACCTGGAAGCAGATTCATTAAGTGAAAAGATTAGGAGTAAATATTGACCATGTTGCTACTGTAAGGAATGCAAGGGGCGAAAGACATCCAGATCCACTTTATGCAGCATTACAAGTCGTAAAAATGGGAGCTGACTCAGTTACCATTCATTTAAGAGAAGATAGAAGACATATAAATGATTTGGATGCTAAAAAAATTTGTAAATCAAAAAAAATTTTAGTTAATCTTGAAATTTCTATTAATGACAAAATTGTTAATAATGCACTAAAAATTAAACCAGATTTTATATGTCTTGTTCCTGAAAATAGAAAAGAAGTAACTACAGAAGGTGGATTAAACTTAGTTAAATATAAAAAAAAATTAAAAAATATTATTGAAAAGTTTAAAAAAAATAAAATTCGTACTAGTTTATTTATTAATCCTTCCATAAAAGATATTAAATTATCTAAGGAACTAAATACTGATTGCGTTGAAATCCATACTGGAAGAATATCTAATTTGGTAAAGTCGAAGAGAAAATACAGCAAAGAATTAAATAGAATTAAAAAATGTTCTATTTTGGCAAATAAACTTAATATTGAAGTCCATGCTGGTCATGGCCTGGATTATAAAACAACAAAAATATTAAATAAAATAAAAGAAATTGAGGAATTTAATATAGGTCATTTTATTATTGGAGAGTCAATATTTATTGGTCTTTCAAATGTAATTAAAAATTTTAAAAAAATTATAAAAAAATAGATTATGAAAATTTTAGGTATTGGTGTTGATATAATCCAAAATAAAAGAATTAAAGCCTCAATTAGAAACCATAAATTTAAAAATCGAATTTTCAGCTCTAAAGAGCTTAAATTATCAAGTTATTCCAAGAATAAAATAGGGTTTTTTTCTAAAAGATTTGCAGCAAAGGAAGCTTTTGCTAAAGCTCTTGGGACAGGATTTAGAAATAATTTAAATTTTAAAGATATAGAAATAATGAATGATAAATTGGGCAAACCATATTATGCAAAAACGAAAAAAATAATAAATATTATAAGAAAAGAATTTAGAGTTAAAAATTTTAATTGTTTTTTATCTATTTCAGATGAAAAAGAATATTCAACAGCTTTTGCAATTATTGAAACAGAATGAAATTAAATAAAGACTTTTTTTCAGAAAATTTAAAAACTTTTTTTTATGCTTTAGTAATAGCAGTAATAATTAGATCTATATTTATACAGCCATTTTATATTCCTTCTTCATCAATGGAACCCACATTGCTTGTGGGAGATAGACTTTTTGTAACTAAGTATTCTTACGGTTATAGCAAACATTCATTTCCATTTAGTCCACCAATTTTAAATAAAAGAATTTTTTTTAATTCACCAGAAAGAGGTGATGTGATAGTTTTTAAAACTCCTGCGGACAATAGGACCGATTATATAAAGAGATTGATTGGACTTCCTGGGGATAAAATTCAGTTTATAGATGCTAATTTATATTTGAATAATAGTGAAATTTTAAAATCAAAAATAAGGAATAAAACAAAAATTAATTGTGGAAATAGAACAATCGATGTTTATAGATTTGAAGAAAAATTACCAAATGGAAAAAAATTTCATACGGTTTATTTAAAAGATTATACTTATCAAAATTCGGATGTCTTTGAGGTCCCACAAGATCATTATTTTTTTTTAGGAGATAATAGAGATTGTTCAAAAGATAGTAGATTTTTATCTAGTGTTGGGTATGTTCATAAAGACAATCTTGTTGGTAAAGCCCAATTTATTTTTTTTTCATCTGACAGAAAAGTTGGTAGTATTTTCACTTTTTGGAAATGGCATAAATCAATTAGATTTAATAGAACTTTTGATCGTATTAATTAATGAAAATTAACTATCAGGATTTACAAAAAAAAATCAATGTAAAATTTAAAAATTTGGATTTACTAGTTAAATCACTTACTCACAAAAGTTTTGATACAAAAAATAATAATGAAAAAATTGAGTTTCTAGGTGATAGAGTTTTAGGATTGGTAATTGCTAAAAAACTTTTAGAAATATATCCAAATGAAAAAGAGGGCATTTTAGACAAAAAATTTGCATCATTAGTAAATAAAAAGACGTGTTTAGAAATTGCTAAAAAAATCAATTTAGAGAAATATATTTTGACTTTTAATCCTAATAATAAAAAAATTAAAATTGAAGACAAAATTATCTCTGATAGTTGTGAGGCATTAATTGGAGCAATATACCTAGATAAAAACTTAGCTATAGTTGAAAAAGTAATCTTAGATCTTTGGAAAAATCATATTAAGGAAAGTATAATTACTCAAATTGATGCAAAAACAAAATTGCAAGAGCTAACTTTAAAAAATTTTAAAAAACTTCCAATTTATAAACTGATCTCTAATACTGGACCTCGTCACAAACCATCATTTAAAGTTGGTGTAAAACTTCCTAACACTAAATTTTTTTTTGGTTTGGGTAAATCAAAAAAAGATGCTGAACAAAATGCTGCTATTGAATGTTTAAAGAATATAAAAAAATAAAATTATGAACTGGATTGATGAAGGCTTTTTAATTAGCAAAAATAGATACAGTGAAAATTCTTTAATAGCTGAAATTTATACAAAAAATCGAGGAAAGATTTCAGGATTAATTTTTGGCGGTACTTCTAAAAAGATAAAAAATTATTTACAAATAGGAAACAGATTACACATTAATTATAGTTCTAAAAATGACAACAGAATTGGTTATTTTAAGGTAGAGATTTTAAATGCTTATAGCCCCTTATATTTTGACCATAAACAAAAATTGTCATGTATAACTTCAGCAACTAATTTAATTAAAATTCTTACTGCTGACTCTCAATCAAACATTAAAGTTTATCAAATAATTGAAAATCTTTTTTTGATTTTGAATGAAAAAGAATGGTTAAAGAAATATATTTTCTGGGAATTAGATTTACTAAAAATTCTTGGTTATGATCTTGAACTTGAAAGTCTGGTTGAAAAAGACACCATTGAAAATAAAACTGTTTACTATGCTAGTTCATCAACTGAAAAAAAATATGTTCCTAATTTTCTGATTGATAAAGATCTAGAGGTTAATGACTTAAAAACTTTATTAAATGGACTTAAGTTGGTTGGTGACTATCTAGACAAAACAATATTAAAGCCAAATAATTTGAACTATCCAAATAGTAGATTATTATTTATCAATTCTTTAAAATAATTATTTTAAGATTTTATCTATTCTGTCTGCATAGTAGCTAACAATTGCATTAGCACCAGCTCTTTTTAAAGACATTAAACTCTCTAAAACTATATCTTCATTGACTAGTTTTTTTTGAATGGCATTTGAAATTAAACTGTATTCTCCTGAAACTTGATATGCAAATACAGGGATTTTAAATTTTTCTTTTACTGATTTGATTATATCTAAATAAGGCATTCCAGGTTTTACCATCACCATATCTGCACCTTCTTTAATGTCTAAAGCAACCTCTCTTAAAGCTTCATCTCTATTTCTAAAATCCATTTGATAAGTTTTTTTATCTCCTTTTAATGATCCTTTAGATCCTACTGCATCTCTAAATGGACCATAAAAACTTGAGGCATATTTAGCTGCATAGGATAAGATTTGAACATTTTGGTAGTTGGATTTATCTAAAGCTTTTCTTATTTTTCCTATTCTTCCATCCATCATGTCTGAAGGAGCCAAAATATCACAACCCATTTCTGCTTGTAGTAACGATTGATTTATCAATACTTCAATTGTTTCATCGTTTAATATTTTATTTGATTTTATCAATCCATCATGACCATGAGAAGTGTAGGGATCTAAAGCAACATCACACATAATTCCTATTTGATTTTTATATCTCTTCTTAATTTCAATTATTGCTCTACAAACTAAGTTTTTTTCATTAAGTGATTCTGATCCAATTTCATCTTTTATTGAAATTTTTGTTTTAGGAAAAAGAGCAACCATAGGTATCCCAATTTTAATAGCTCTATCTACTACTTGGCTTAATCTATTAATTGTATATCTGTAAACACCAGGCATAGTTGAGATTTTTTGCTTTTTATTATTCCCATCAATTAAAAAAATAGGCAAAATAAAGTCATTTGGGCTGAGTGTGCTTTCTTGAACTAGCTTTCTTGACCAAGACTCTTTTCTATTTCTTCTAAGTCGTAAACTTGGATATTTACCTGTAATCATCTTTAATTTTACTTTTAAATTGCGACAAATGTAATATACACATATACAAAAAAATGGGTAAAAAACAATCACCATGACCTCTGAAAGCTCAAAAGTAGTTGATTTAAATTTTAAAAAAGAAAAAAGAATTTTAGATTTTGCTGATTTTCAAAAGCAAGAAATTAAATTTGATATTTCAAAATTACAAGAGGCCTATCATCAAATTATAAAAATTAAAAAATTCGAAGATGCAGGTGTTACACATTTTGGGGCGATATCTTTAACTCAAAAACCAGGTGATCCAGACTCTATAAAAGGTAACAAAGCACGTGGTATATTTTGGACAAAACCTGATAAATCAGGAAAAGAAGTTGTAAGAGATGAGGCCATTGAAGAGTCAGCTTACTCTGAATTTATAAAGGATTATGAGAATACATATTTTAAAGAGGTATACGATGTTCTTTCGTCTAAATATAAGCTTGGTAGAGTGCGTATCCTCCTTAAAGAACCAAGATCAACTTTGAGTTGGCATAGAGATCCTGAACCCAGATTGCATATACCAATAATAACAAATCCTGGATGTCTGATGGTTATTGATAATGTTGCAAAACATATGCCTGCTGATGGCTCAGTCTGGGTTACAAATAATACAAAATATCACAATGCATTTAATGGTGGAGAAGAGAATAGAATACATTTAGTTGCATGTGTTTTAGATTATAAATTTAATTAATTTGAAAAAAATTTTTATTTCATCAGATCACGCTGGATACAAATTAAAAGAAGAAATAAAATCTCATTTATTAAAAAAGAAAATATCTTTTTTAGATATAGGTCCACATAACGATAATAGAGTTGACTATCCTGATTTTGCTCACAAAGTTGCTAGAAGAGTCAAAGCTAATAAGAACAACATCGGTATTTTAGTTTGTGGTTCAGGTATGGGAATGAATATTGCGGCAAATAGACATAAAAATATTCGTGCTGCACAATGTTTTAATTTAAAATCAACAAAATTATCTAGATTGCATAATGATGCAAATATCATTACATTAGGATCAAGGCTACTTAGTAAAAAATTAGCTTTAAGTTGTGTTATTGCTTTTTTAAATACTAAATTTGAGGGTGGAAGGCATTTAAAAAGAATAAAAAAAATATAATTATGTCTAGTGAAAAAAATTATCTAAACGATAGTTACAAGAGTTTCTTTGAAGATAGTCTATCTTTAAAAGATCCAGAACTTTATAAAGCAATAAAAGATGAGCTAATCAGACAGCAACAACACATAGAGTTAATTGCTTCTGAAAATATAGTTTCTCAGGCAGTCCTGGAAGCACAAGGGTCCGTTTTAACAAATAAATATGCAGAAGGTTACCCAGGTAAAAGATACTACAATGGCTGTGAACATGTTGATGTTGCTGAAAATCTTGCAATAGAAAGATTAAAAAAATTATTTAACTGTAAATTTGCTAACGCACAACCTCATTCTGGCGCTCAAGCAAATGGAGCAGTCTTCTTAGCTTTATTAAATCCAGGAGACACATTCATGGGAATGAGTTTAAATTCAGGTGGTCATATTACCCATGGTTTAAAAATTTCAATGTCAGGAAAATGGTTTAATGCAATTGGCTATGATGTTGATAAAGAGTCTGAATTAATTGATTATGATAATGTTGAAAAACTTGCATTAGAATATAAACCCAAATTAATTATTGCTGGTGGAAGTGCATATTCAAGAGTTATAGATTTTAAAAGATTTAGAGAAATAGCTGATAAAGTAGGAGCATATTTAATGGTTGATATGGCTCACTTCTCAGGATTGGTAGCGGGTAAAGGTTACCCTAATCCTTGTGATTATGCTCATGTTGTTACTTCAACGACACATAAAGTGTTTAGAAGTGCTCGAGGTGGAATAATTTTAACTAATCATGAAGATCTTTCCAAAAAATTTAACACAGCAGTCTTTCCAGGATATCAAGGTGGACCTTTGATGCACATTATTGCTGCAAAAGCAGCTGGTTTTTTAGAAGCATTACAACCTGAATTTAAAGATTATATACAATCAGTATTAGCTAACGCAAAAATGTTAGCTGAAACTTTAAAGAATAATGGATTTAAAATTTATTCAGATGGAACTGATACACACTTGATGCTAGTAGATTTAAGACCTTATAACGTTAAGGGAAACTTGGCAGCTGAGAGTTTATCTAGAGCTAATATTACCTGTAATAAAAATGGTATTCCATTTGACACAGAAAAACCAATGATTACATCGGGTATCAGATTAGGTACACAGGCAGCTACAACAAGAGGATTTGGTTTGAATGAATTTAAAACTGTCGGTGAATTAATTACTAAAACTTTAAAAGGATTATCAGAAAACCCAACTGATAATAGTAAGATTGAAAATGAAGTTAAAAATGAAGTTATTTCTTTAACTTCGTCATTTCCTATATATAAGAATTTATAAGATATGATTTGCCCTTGTGAAAAAAAAGGTGAGACCTCTGTAGTCGACTCGCGACCAACAGAAGATGGCACTGCAATTAGAAGAAGAAGATTGTGTGTTTGTGGAGAAAGATTTACTACGTTTGAAAGAATTCAAATTAGGGAGTTAATGGTTATTAAAAAAAATGGCCGAAAATCATCCTTTGATAGAGATAAATTAGCTAAATCAATTTATATCGCCTTAAAGAAAAGACCAATTGATACAGAAACTGGTGAAAAATTTATAAGCAAAATATCAAGAGCTTTGGAAGAATTAGGACAAAATGAAATTTCAACAAATACAATCGGTACAATGGTAATGGAGGGTTTAAAAGAGTTAGACCCAGTTGCATATGTTCGTTTTGCATCAGTTTATAGAAACTTTAGAGAAGAAAAAGACTTTGTACAATTCGTGGACAAACTTGATGTCTACAAAAAAAGATAAATTTTCAATTAAAGATAAATCATACATGGAGATAGCCCTAAAGTTGGCTAACTCACGCCAAGGACTTACTGGGTCAAATCCATCTGTAGGCTGTGTAATTGTTAAAAATGATAAAATAATTTCAATTGGCCAAACATCTTATAATGGAAGGCCACATGCTGAATTCAATGCAATAAAAAATTGTATAGATGATTTAAATGGTTCAAAAATGTATGTCACTTTAGAACCATGCTGTCATCATGGTTTGACACCACCATGTACAAACTTGATAATTAAATCTAAAATTTCTGAGGTAATATACTCAGTAACTGATATTGATAAAAGAGTAAGAAATAAAAGTTTAAAAATTTTAAAATCAAAAAATATAAAAGTTAAGAAAGGTCTTCTTAAAGATAAAATTAACAATTTTTATTCAACTTATTTTTATAATAGAAAAAATAAATTACCTTATGTGACTGGAAAAATTGCTATTTCAAAAAATAATCTTATTTACAGTAAATTTAATAAAAAAATTACAAACTTGATGTCTGATAAATTTACACATTTGTTAAGATATAAGAATGATACTTTAATGGTTTCATACAAAACTTTGAATAAAGATAATTCAAAATTAAATTGTAGAATTGAAGGTTTTAGTAATTATTCACCTAAGAGAGTAATTTTAGATAATAAACTTCAAACTAAAATTAACAGTTATGTAATGAAAACTGCAAATAAAGATAATACCATAATTTTTTATAACCAAGCAGATAAGTCTAAGGTTATGGATTTTAAGAAAAGAAAGATTCAATTAATTAGATCTAGAGTAAATAAACAAGGTAAGTTCGATGTTAAGTGTATTCTAAAAAAATTATATTTCTATAATTGTAGAAACTTATTAATTGAAGGAGGGGATATTTTAACCAATCATCTTTTAAAAAAAAAATTATTTAATAAATTTTATTTATATAAAAGTCCCAAAGTTCTTTCAAAGAAAATTGATTATTTAAAATTTAATAGTTTAGATATATTGAAGAATAATTATAAAAATAAATTTAATTTAAACTTACTTTTAGGCAAAGATAAAATAACATTGTATAAAAAATAATATGTTTAATGGTATAATATATAATCAAGGTATTGTTACAAAAATAATTAAAAGGCCAAAAGGTTTAAATATTTTTGTAAAAAGCAATCTTAAAGTTACTAAGAAAGATATAGGTTTATCTGTTGCATGTGATGGTGTTTGTCTCACTTTAATTTCATTTAAATCAAAATTAATGGAATTTTATCTTTCCAAAGAAACATTAGTTAGATCAAAATTTAAATATTTAAATACTAAAGATAAATTAAATCTTGAGTTACCTTTAAAATATGGAACAAAAATCTCAGGTCATATATGTCAAGGTCATGTTGATACTATTGCTAAGATAATAAACATTAAAAAGGTTGATAAATCTTATCAATTTGAATTCGAAGTTCCGATTAAAGAACGAAAAAATTTAATCGAAAAGGCCTCAATATGTGTAAACGGTATTTCTCTAACAATATCGAAAGTTTCTAAAAAAGGTTTTCAAATATGGGTTATCCCTCATACTTATAATGAGACAAATCTTTCTACAGTCAAAAAAAATGATCTTGTCAATATAGAGATAGATATCTTATCTAAATACGTTAGAAATTATTTTAATGCCAAAAAATAATTTTGCATCAATTGAAAGTATTATCAATATAGCCAAAAAGGGAGGAATGTTTATTCTTGTTGACGATGAAAAAAGAGAAAACGAGGGTGATCTTATTATCTCAACATCTAATTCAAATGCAAAAAACATAAATTTTATGGCAAAATATGGTCGTGGCTTAATTTGTTTAGCTTTAGACTCCGTTCAAGCAAAAAGATTAAATTTAACGTTGATGTCAGCAAACAACCAATCACGAAATAAAACTGCTTTTACAGTTTCTATTGAAGCTAAAAAAGGAATTACGACAGGAATTTCTGCTAAAGATAGGGCAAAAACTATCAGTATCGCATCAAAAAAAAATGTTAAAAAAAATGATATTGTCTCACCTGGACATGTGTTTCCAATAATTGCAAAAGATGGCGGTGTTTTAGTAAGAGCTGGCCACACTGAAGCATCAGTTGATATATCAAAATTGGCAAAAAAAAATAATTCAGCAGTAATTTGTGAAATTATGAATGAAGATGGGACAATGGCAAAGGGTCAAGACTTATTTAATTTTGCAAAAAAACATAAACTCAAAATAGGTAAAATTGAGGATTTAATTGCCTATCGTTTAAAAAAAGAAAAATTAATCAAATTAAAGAAACAAAGTTTCATTGAAGTAAAAAAACAAAAATATAAAATTAGGATTTATGAAAATCTTCTAGATGGATCTGAACATTTTGCCTTGATTAAAGGAGTTATAAAAAAAGGTGTCACACCTAGAGTTAGAGTAATCTCATCAAATGTTGTTCAAAATTATTTAATTAATCAACAGCTACCCAATTCATTTAACAAAACTTTAAATTATTTTAAAAAGTTTAATAATTGTGTTTTAGTTTTTATAAAAGATACAAATCTCAAATCAGTTACCCAAACGCTTAAAGACTACAAAAATAAAGACTTTTATAAAAAGGGAAAAGACAAACTAATTAGAAATTATGGAATTGGTGCACAAATAATAAAAGATTTAAAAATTAAAAATATGATCTTAATTACAAAATCACCTAAAAAAGTTATAGGTTTAGATGGTTATGGTATAAGAATTACTAAACAAGAAATTATTTAATGAAAAAAAAATACTTAATAGTTGTGGCAGATTATTATAAAGATATTGCTCAAGGTCTTCTTGATAGTGCTTTAAATTTAATCCCTAAATCTAATATAATTAAAATTATTAAAGTTCCTGGGGTCTTCGAAATACCTGTGACTATATCTAAAAATATGAAAAAATATGATGCTTTTTTAGCACTTGGGTGTGTTATTAAAGGTCAAACACCTCATTTTGATTTTATATCACAAGCATCAACTAATGCGATAATGGACTTATCGATCCTCAACAAAAAACCAATTGGTAATGGAATTATAACATGTTTGAATATGAGACAGGCTAAAGATCGAAGAAAAAAAGGAGCAGAAGCTGCTGATGCGGTAAACTCAGTTTTATCACAAAAATGAAAACGCATTTCAATCCAAAGAATAACCCAAGAGTAATTATCATTCAAAAATTATATGGTAAATTTTATAATGAAGATAATGAGATAGAATTTCCAAAACATAGATTTAAAAAATTTATTAAAGATATTGTTTTTGGAACTATTGAGCGTAATGATTTAATTTTAGATGAGCTAAATAGTAAACTTGGCGATGATTTTGTTTTAGAAAATCTAGATAAAGTTTTTCAAACCATATTAAAAGCAGCAACATATGAATTTTTATATAAACCCAATATATCTATCAATATTATAATCAAAGAATATCTAAACTCATCCAATTTTTTTTTGGAAGACTCTCAAACTAAATATTTAAACGCTTTACTAGACAATGTTGGAAAAAAGTTAAGAACATCAAATGCATGAATTTGATATAATTAAAAAATATTTTTCAAAATTATCGAAGTTTAATAAATATTCATTAGAATTAAATGACGATGTTTTTTTTGATAAAAAAAAATCTTTAGTTATTTCAATAGATACTTACAATCAAGGTATTCATTTTCTAAATTTCAAAAATCCTGAATTAGTAATCAAAAAAATTATACGTTCTTCTATATCGGATTTGATATGTAAAGGAGTTTTACCAAAATATTATTTTGTATCAGGAAGTGGAAATAAAAAAACATTTTCAAAAAAAAATTTATCTAAAATATCTAATTCTTTAAGACAAGAACAAAAAAAATATGGAATTTATTTATGTGGGGGTGACACTACCTTTTCAAATAAACTGAGTTTTTCTATTACCTCAGTTGGATATTCAAAAAGTATTATTTATAGAAATAATGTAAAACTTCATGATGATATTTATGTAACAGGCAATCTTGGAGATAGTTTTGTTGGATTAAAAATTTTACAAAATAAGATTAAGACTTCTAAAAAAATTAAAAGTTATTTTGTTAATAAATATTTTAAACCTGAAATTCAAATTCAATTAACTAAAGAATTATTAAAATTTGCTAACTCATCAATTGATATATCTGATGGTTTAATTGATGATCTTAAAAAGATGATTAATAAACAAAAATTATCTTACAAAATCTATGAAGATCAAATTCCAATATCAAAAAATTTGCACAATTATCTAATTAAGAACAATTTTAAAAAATTAGATTTCATATCTAATGGAGATGATTATCAGATTTTATTTACTGCTAGTTCTAACAAATCTAGAATCATTAAAAACATCTCAAAAAAATTAGGTGTAAAAATATCTAGAATTGGTGAAATAATCTCTAATAAGACTAAACCCACCATAATTGATAAAAAAGGTAAGTATTTATTGACTAAATACTCAGGTTATAAGCATCTATTTTAAAAGTTAATTATTGTCTTTTTTAGCTTTTTTTGTATTGTCCGGGCTTAAAATTTAACAACCAACAACCTTAAGGTTTATATGAGTGAAACAGTAGAAACAATTTTATTATACACAATCGCAGCCGGTTTTTTATCCATAGTTTATGGATTTTTCACTGGTAAAAATATTTTAAATCAAAGTTCGGGTAATGCTAAAATGCAAGATATTGCATCAGCTATCCAAATTGGTGCTAAAGCTTATCTAGCAAGACAATACAAAACAATAGCCATTGTTGGTGTAGTAGTTTTAGTAATTGTCAGTATTGCTTTTAGTCCTTTAGTTGGTTTAGGGTATTTAGTTGGTGCTGCATTATCTGGTATTGCAGGCTATGTTGGAATGTTGGTTTCTGTTGAAGCTAACGTTAGAACTGCTGAAGCCTCTAGGAAAGGTTTAGCACAAGGTTTGTCTGTTGCATTTAAGTCTGGTGCTGTAACTGGTATGTTGGTTGCTGGTTTAGCACTATTGGCTATAGCAGTTTATTATTATTTTCTTTTGAAATTTAATGTTGATGAGAGAGAAATAGTTAATGCACTTGTTGCTTTAGGGTTTGGTGCTTCTTTAATTTCTATTTTTGCCAGATTAGGTGGCGGTATATTTACCAAAGGTGCAGATGTAGGTGCAGACTTAGTAGGTAAAGTTGAAGCTGGAATTCCAGAGGATGATCCTAGAAACCCAGCTGTAATCGCTGATAATGTTGGTGATAATGTGGGTGATTGTGCTGGAATGGCAGCTGACTTATTTGAAACTTATGCAGTTACAATTGTAGCAACGATGGTTTTATCATCTATATTTTTTTATGGTGACATGAACATGATGATTTACCCTCTTACAATTGGGGGTGCTTGTATTATTACTTCAATAATAGGTACATTTTTTGTTAAACTTGGAAAAGACAACAACGTTATGAATGCTTTGTATAAAGGATTCATTGTATCTGCTATTGCTTCAATAATTATTTTATACCCTGTAACTGATCATGTATTAGGATTTACAACAGAATATAACGTTAATGGTAAAAACTTTAATGGAATGAGTTTATATTATTGTGGTATAATTGGATTAGTAATTACTGGATTATTAATTTGGATCACAGAATATTATACTGGAACAAGCTATAGACCAGTAAAATCTGTTGCTGCTTCATCAACTACAGGACATGGAACTAACGTTATTCAAGGATTGGCAGTTTCAATGGAAGCAACTGCTGTTCCTGCATTAATTATTGTCACAGGTATTTTAACTACAAATTCTATTGCTGGCCTATACGGTATTGCTATTGCTGTAACTACAATGCTTGCATTAGCAGGTATGGTTGTAGCTCTTGATGCTTACGGACCAGTTACAGATAATGCTGGCGGAATTGCAGAAATGTCTAACTTGGATAAAAAAGTTAGAAAAACTACTGATGCTTTAGATGCAGTTGGTAACACTACTAAAGCAGTTACAAAAGGATATGCAATCGGATCAGCAGGCTTAGGTGCTCTAGTGTTATTTGCAGCGTATGTTGAAGACATCAAACATTTCTCAAATGTACCTGGTTCTAAATTAGAAGGTATAGTTGTAACTTTTGACTTATCTAACCCTTATGTTGTTGTCGGTTTATTAATCGGTGGAATGTTGCCATACTTATTTGGTTCAATGGGAATGCAAGCTGTTGGAAGAGCAGGTGGTGCAGTAGTAATTGAAGTTAGAAGACAATTTAAAAAATTTCCTGGTATTATGAAGAGAAAACAGAAACCAGATTATGCTAAATTAGTTGATCTATTAACTGTAGCTGCAATAAAAGAAATGATTATTCCTTCTTTATTGCCTGTTTTATCACCAGTTGTTTTATATTTTATAATTTTATCTATTGGTGGCCAGGTTGCTGCTTTAGCAGCTGTCGGAGCTATGTTGCTTGGAGTTATTATTACAGGATTATTTGTTGCTGTTTCAATGACTGCTGGTGGTGGTGCATGGGATAATGCTAAAAAATACATCGAAGATGGAAATCATGGTGGAAAAGGTTCAGAGGCTCACAAAGCTGCTGTAACAGGAGATACTGTAGGAGATCCGTATAAAGATACTGCAGGCCCTGCTGTTAACCCAATGATTAAGATTACAAATATTGTAGCATTACTTTTATTAGCTGTTATCGCTGGCTAATTTCTTTTTGTTTTTCGGCCCTCTTATTAAGAGGGTCGTTTATTTTTTGTCTCATACTAGACATAAAATCATAAACAAATGTATTTTTTCTAAATCCTTTTTCGGTAGTACCCTCGGCTATCTTTAGCTTTTTCATATCATCTTTATTGTAAAATTCTTTTTTCTTAAGAATTCCATAATTATCGATTTCCAATACTAAAACATCATTTTTGTAAATTTTCATTTTACCTAAATTAATTAATTTTGATTGTGTTTGCTTTCTTTCAATATAGATCCATACATCATTATCAAACTTACTTTTTGTAGAGGGATTTCCTAATGTTTGTAAGATATCATTTTTATTAGTTTTATTCACAATTAATGATGTTTGTTTTTTTTCTAAAAACGGTACACCATGATGTTTAATAACTTTTTTAACTGAACAATTTGCAACTATTAATGACAGAAAAATTATATATAATATTTTTATCATGAGTGAAAAATATCTACATATTTATAACAATTTAATTAATTTCACTAGAAATAAAGACCTATATAAATCTTTGAATAGAGAAGATAATTTTTCAGACAGATTAACCTTATTTCTATTGCATTTTGCTTTTTTTTTAAAAAATTTTAAAAATGAGGAAAATAAGATCATTTTACAAGAAATTTATGATTTCAACTTTAGACAGCTAGAACTTAGCATTAGAGAAATAGGTTATGGCGATCAATCAATTAATAAAAAAATGAAAGACTATATAAATTTATTTCATTCAATGGTTTCAGAAATTCATTTTTGGAACGAATTATCTAGCATACAAAAAACAGAAAAGTTTTCTATTTTTTTAACCGATTTTAATGAAATTGATCATTTGCTTGATTATTTTGAGTTATTTAATGATAATTTGTCAAAAAAAACTTTGAATTCTTATTTAAAAAGTGTAAGTAACCCATAATTATGGCTGTACCAAAACGAAAACAAACCCCATCCAGAACTGGCATGAGAAGAGCTCAAACGATGAAATATTCGACAAAAAATATTGTTGAAGATAAGAAATCAGGTGAGTACAGACTATCTCATCATTTAGATTTAAAAACTGGCATGTATAAGGGTAGACAAGTTTTAGACCCAAAAGAATAATAAAAATCTAAAATGACAGATCTGATAAAAATTGCAATTGATGCAATGGGTGGCGATAACTCACCAAATAAAATTGTCAACGGTGTATTGCATCATCATAAATTAAATAAAAACGTATTTTATAAAATTTTTGGTGATCAAAATAAAATTAATAATCTTATTTTAAATAAGATTAACAAAGAATTTTATGAAATCATTCATACTACAGATGTAGTTAAAAGCACTGATAGTCCACTTGAGGGTGCAAAAAGAGGGAAGAATACTAGTATGTGGTTAGCAATTGACAGTGTTAAAAAAAAAGAGGCCGATATTGTAGTGTCAGCTGGTAATACAGGCGCCTTGTTAGTTGTTTCAAAATTAAATCTTAAAATGATTGAAAATATTGATAAACCAGCTCTATCTGCTTTATGGCCAAATAAAAAAGGTATGAGTGTTGTATTAGATCTAGGTGCAAACATTGAATGTAGCTCTAAAAATCTGTTAGATTTTTCTATAATGGGTGCCTCTCTTTACACATCTTTATACCCAAATGAAAAACCAAATGTTGGTTTATTAAATATAGGCTCTGAAGAACTTAAAGGAAACGAAACTATTAAAGAAACATATCAAACGTTAAATGATAAAAAATCTGAAAACTATAATTTTTCAGGCTATATAGAAGGAAATCATCTTATGGATGGAGATGTAAATGTAATAGTATCTGATGGTTTTACTGGAAATGTAGCTCTTAAAACAGCTGAAGGTACTGCAAATTTTATAACTGGTGAGCTTAAAAAAGTTATGACAGGATCTTTAATCGGAAAAATTTCATCATTGTTAAATATTTCAAATCTTAATAAATTTAAGAAACGCCTAGATCCAAGACTTTATAATGGCGCAATATTTATTGGACTTGATTCTCCAGTTATTAAAAGTCATGGAGGAACTGATTATATTGGATTTTCAAACTCTTTAGATGTTTGTCATAGAATTGTT
>Ga0213865_10000684_pt1 | contig 22897 bp, 52 predicted proteins | sample PICome_6_FD_160100 | JGI IMG/M metagenome (GOLD analysis project Ga0213865, IMG submission 160100) | Coastal seawater microbial communities near Pivers Island, North Carolina, United States - PICO282 | ecosystem: Environmental > Aquatic > Marine > Coastal | place: USA: North Carolina...
AGCATATCAGTTCAATTCTGATATGTTGCACCACTCTGGTTCAAGCCTGCAACGGGTGTATAACGAACCACTAAAACCAAACAAAAAGCAGCAGCGGGTGTAGTACAGACTAGGGATAATTTTTCTTAAATTAAGAACACACAGACAAAAACTTAATGCTTATCCGTTAAGGTATGTCTTAAAGTGCTTAATTGTCCTTAAAAAATATCGAAAAATCAGACGCAATTATAGTGAATTGTTGAAAAGTTGTGAATTGGAAGAAAGTCGAAGAAGATAGTTGACTTTCTTTGGGTGTGATATGGTTGGCATATATTATCGTTAGCTCTATCTCCCAGATAACAGAAACATCAAAGATGAATTCTTCGTTCTCGCTATCGCTTCACTTCGAATTCAGTTTGAAATACTGTAATTGAGGTCGCTATGAGCAAGAGAGATAAAATTAATGATTGCCGTAGTAACTATCTTGATTTAGTAATAATATTGTACCACAACTTTAACAAAAATACAAGAAATTTTTTTCCTAGGTGGGATGCCTAGTGAATTCGTATAAGTCTTTTTGTGAAGAAAATATTTTATTTTTTAAATGCTGAGAGGATTTTCAATTTCTTGGAATGAGCTTTTTGATAAAGAGAAATTGTATCTCTTACAAAACGAGTGTGTTCAAAAGACTCCTTGAGAGCATTGAGTACCAGTAAGAACCAAATGAGAGTAAGAAATATAACTTCAAACATTTTTTCGAAAAACAATAGTGGTTTTCTTTCAATATCTCTCATGCTTCGGTCGTCTTGCAGTATATTTACGAAACTCTCTCGTTATCTTTTGCTGTCTTTTGACTGCGGCAGCTTTCATTCTTTTTCGTTTCGCTGTGGGTTTTTCGTAGAACTCGAGATCTCGAATTCGGTTTTTGCGCTCGTCCTTCTCGAACTTGCGTCTTAAAATTCTGATTGCCCTATCAACGGGCATATTTTTACATTCAACTCTCATCTAATCCTTGTGCTCTTGTGAGGCGGCACAGGTCATTTGCAATGTTAAACTGTTTGTCAATCGTAGCTTTTATGAATTTGTGAGTCCATGCCATGTCGAAGGCAAAGTCCTGATTCATAGTATCTATTCCTAGTTTTTGGCACTCGATTACTAGTAATTCAGTAAGTTTCTGTGCCGTATCATCAGCTTTTTTCATTCTGGGAAATTCTATTACTTCCATCTTTTCTCCTGTGAAACGCCCATCCTCTTTTTCGAAGATAATTAATTTGGGAAGTTATCTGACTCGGTGTTCGTAGAAGTCGAGAAGATAACTCGTCTATTGGTATTGTATTGTATAGGTCTTTTAGCGTTTGACGCTCTTTAGCAGACCATTTACCTCTTTTATACAACATGACTATATTATAACAAATTGAGAACCATCTGTCAACAACTATTTTTACCTTTCCTTGATTTTATACTTGACTTATGGTTAGAAATTCTGTATAATAATATCTTATGGAGAAAATTATGAACATAGATGTAGCATATCTTATAATATTAGTAGTAAGTATATACGCAGCGTACGCTTACGGAAGAAAGGAAGGAATCGGAAGTACGCTGGACTATATGAAAGCACAGGGAAAGATAGATTTCGAGGACTAATTAAAAAATAGTTGTTGACTTTTGGTCTCTTTTTTAGTATAATATACATAAGTGTAAGAAGGGTTTCTTGCACAATGGCGTCAATACCGAAAGGGTTGGCATAGTTTTACTGAAAAAGGAAATTAGGAGAAATAATATGACGATTGATATTAGTAAATTTTGGCTTGGTATGAACAATGAGTGGTTGTTACACAACACTGATACATCATATCCAAGATATAACATTGTAGAGAATGTGGACACAGGCAACTTTCGAATAGAGGTTGCGGTGCCAGGTTGGTCTAAACAAGAACTTGAGTTGATTCATGAAGATAATGAATTGCTCATCAAGGGGAAAAAAGAACGAAAACTGAGTGAGAGTGAAAGATTCTCTCATCAAGGTCTGAGTCTTAAATCTTTTGAGCGTAAGTTTATGTTAAACGCGGACTTAAAAGTTGACGATGTTGAACTAACAGATGGACTATTGACTATCGCGCTGTCTAAAACTCCGAACTCCAATCGTAAAGTATTGGATATCAAATGAAGTATATAATAAATAGTTTTAGACAAGTACAAAAACATGAGGACGTACAAGATGCATTAGGAACAATGTTTCTAGCTTGTATGTTTGGAATTGCTGTTATAGCAAGTACAGGACAATTGTTTTAGTACAAGTCAAGACCTAAGTCGAGAGGGCAGGCAACTGCCCACTCGCATTAATTACTAATATATGATAGATATAACAGAAAAGGCTCTCGAAGTGATGAAACAACGCATAAAAGAGAAGCAAGTGTGGGGAGTTAGATTAACTCTCAAACCCAGCGGGTGTAATGGATTTTCGTATGACCTGAGTTATTTGGAAGAACCAAATGTTTCAGGTGATGCGGTATTCTATGAAGTTATCGCTGTAGATCCCATGACATTCAGTTATGTGGATTCATTAAATATTGATTGGAAAGAAGATGGATTAAACCAATGGTTTGAAATCAAAAGTCCAAACGAAGTAGCCCGTTGCGGGTGTGGAGAAAGTTTTACATTATGAAAATATCACAAGAAGGATTAGCTCTTATCAAAAAATTTGAAGGACTAGAACTTGAGGCATATAAATGTGCCGCAGGTGTATGGACAATTGGATATGGTCATACAAAAGGTGTAGAAGAAGGACAAACCATAACAAAGGAACGTGCCGAAGAATTACTTATAGAGGAATTAGCAGAGTACGAAAATCATGTTCTTTCAGCAGTCAATAATCAACTAGACCAGTGCATGTTTGATGCGTTGGTATCATGGACATACAATCTTGGACCTTCCAATCTTCAAAGTTCAACTCTTTTAAAAGTTCTAAACAATGCTGACTATGATGCAGTACCTGAGCAAATTAAAAGATGGAACAAAGCAAATGGAAAAGTCTTAGAAGGACTTATTCGAAGGCGTGAAGCAGAGGCTTTACTCTTTGAGGGAAAAGATTGGTCGAATGTCTGAAAAAATAATCTTTACAAACGAGCAACTAGTTGCAGCAGCAGAACACGCAAAGAAAAGAGGAATGACTCTTGAAGAATACATAGAAGAAGCAATTCATCTTTTAAAACAAAGTAAGGAGAAATAATGGATATTTTATTAATTATGTTATTAATTTGGGGATATAATGAACAACCCAAAGATGTAAAAGAAGAAGAACCAGAGATAATCCCTATAGAAGAAGTAGAAGTACCTGATCCTGCAGTTGATGTAGTAGCAGTTACTCAGACAGCAGCAGTGCTTACAGCTATTGGTGAAGCAATGACAGGAACAAACACTGCAACAGTTACTAGTACTACAACAAGTACAGAAACTAGCACAGAAACAACAAGTGTTACTTCTACAGAGCAAGAGATTATTGATGAATTAAACAGTATGACTGAAACAACAACAGTCGTACCAACTACAAGTACTACAACTAGTAGTTCTACTTCTACTTCATCATCAACATCAACTTAAATAAAGTTTTAGTGCTACTCGTATGGGTAGCATTATGCTTTAATTATTATTTATATAGACAGTATGTAATTGAGTTAGAGATAACTCGAAACATCGAGTTAGCAAACTGGCAAAAACTAAACCAGTTGGAGAGCAATATTGAACAAAATAAAACAATTCTTCGCCGCCATCAAAAGGTGGTGGATATGGTTAAAGAGCAAGTTTGTACCCCACTATAAAGTGACTGTAAGTTATAATAATGTATGGGGAGATTCAGACGATCAAGTATTTATAGCAAAAAAGATAATTTCTCAAAAAGAGAAGTTTTTAAAATTTCGAACTGAGAGTGGAGAAGTAGTACAATTCTCAGGTGCAGACGGACTTAACTACAAAATCGAGGACGTATAATGGATGGAGTTTTAGTAGCTTTTGGATTTATGGTTATGCTAAATATAGCTGGAATTGCTTTATTAGTATTAGCAGCAGAAGGAACAAAGGGAATTCAAAAAGAACCTTATTATGGTAGAAAGACAGGCACAAAATACACTGCAAAGAAAGCGAGAGAGGAACAAATAGTATGAATCAAATGTTATTAGCTTTTTGTTTAGTTCTTGGTGGGGCAAGTTATTGGCTCTACACAGAGAATGAAACACTGAAAGCAAACAATGCAAAACTAGAAGGTGCAATAGCAACTCAAGAAGAAGCCATTGCCGCCATGCAAAAGGATTTTACTTTGCAGACAGAACAACTACAAAGTATGACAATGAAAAGTCAAGAAATCCAAAGAGAGTTAATGAGATACAGTAATTTCATTAAAGAATATAAATTAACAGCAAAAATACTGGAAGATCCAGTAGAAATGGAAAGGAAAATAAATAATGGAACAAAACACGCGTTTGAAGATATTGAGAAACTCAGTGCTGCCGTTGACGATCTTGATGATGGTCTCCAGTTGCAGTCTACTATCAACTAGACCAATAGAAGTTACAGCAAAACCTATGCAGAGACAGATTGTACAACCAATCATGCCTCGTGAGATAGACTTAACAACTCCACAATGGATAGTAGTTACACCTGACAATTGGGAAGATCAACTTGCAAGAATAGAAGAACAAGAGGGCGAGTTAGTATTTTTAGCAATGACAGTTCCAGATTATGAAGTAATGTCATTAAACATGAAAGAGTTACAAAGATACATTACAGAACTAAAAGATGTAGTAGTTTACTATAGAAAAGTAACCACTGAGTCATTAAATACTGAAAAGTAATGTTCAGTTTTATTAGGAAGTGTCTCGCTTATAGAGACGCAATGAAAGGTGCTCGATACTTTGAAAAGCACCCACACTTACAAGAAAGGTTAGAAATAATCGAAGATTGGTGTGAAGAACTAGAGGAGAGAATAGTAGCCCTTGAAGCAATCGCACATCCTAAGTGCGGAATTGAAAGTTTTGATGGGTATACACCTTTAGTGCAAAGAATAGAAAAATTAGAGGAAAATATATAAACATTCAAAGAACATTAAGTTCAAAAACTAGACGAGTATCTGCTTATCTTGTAAAAAACTATTTAGAAGAAGCAGAGTATAAACCAATTCCAGTTCAACTGGACAAGATCAAATGTGCAAATGAAACTGAGCAAGAATTTCTTGCAGATGGAGTTGCACTTGTAGGATTGCGAGATCCACTTCTATTGTTAGTTTCTAAGCACAAGGACCTAACAATGGACGGCGATCAGCCCTACATTGAAGAACCTTTTATTTGTATGCGAGGGTGTGAATACCTTCTAGCTGCAAAAGAATTAGGTTATGAAGCTATCGACTGTATTATCGCTGATGATGAAGTATGGTTGAAAGCTATAGAATATGCCTTGAAACAAGGCTGAGCCTCGTAAGAGGATTAGGAGAGAAGAATGTTAGGATTCTTACAATGGGTTATAGGATGGATTCAAGTTATACCATGGTTAGTCATGGGTGCTTCAATCATAGCAGCGTTAACGCCTACTCCAGCAGATGATAAGTTAGTTGGGAAATTATATAAAATTCTTGACTGGTTTGCTATCAATGTTGGTAAAGCGAAAGAAAACGCTAAGAATAGCTAAGGATAAGATATGAACATGCCTAGTGGACAATTTAGTGGGGATATGGATCGCAATGAAGTAGAAATAGACTTATCTAAGTTTATGGAAATGATTCAGGAAAACAATGACCTGAAACAAAAAATCTTTATGCTAGAAAATGAAGATAAAGTAAATCCGTGGCAAAAGTGGATGCACTTAGCCGCCGCAGTAGATAGCTGGAGGATATTTCCCCGAGCTTTTCTTAGTGTTTACATCTTCTTACTTTACTATGCGACTATGTGGTTTATGGATTTACCAGAACCCTCACTCGAGCAATCAGGACTTATTAGTATAATCGTGGGTGCTGGTGCCGCTTGGTTTGGTCTATATGCTGGAACAAGCAAATCAACACCAAACTCAAAAGATTAGTAAAATTTAATTCTTGACTTTTCCTCATAAATTTTGTATAATATATGTTATGAAAAAGTTTAAAGACATTAAAAAAATCAAACCAGCCAAGAAAGACAAGGTCTGCCCCTACTGTAAAACTACAGAAAATGCAGATGGTCTTTGTGGCATTTATAAATGTTGGAAGTAAAGTATGAATTTATTTTACTTAGACGAGGATCTCGATAAGGCAGCACAGTATCATGTTGACAAACATATTGTTAAGATGCCACTGGAAGCTGCCCAGATTCTTTGTACAACAATCTATATTGACAAGTTTCTAGGGTATGTTCCTCGTGCGCTAAATGCAGAAGAACGAGAAGTTCTGAACAAAGTGAAAGCTGAAATTAAGCATTTACCACTTGAGGAGCGACCCTTCCCCTACCTTCCAATGATGTACAATCATCCCTGCACAATCTGGGCAAGGGAGTCATTGGACAACCATGAGTGGGTTCATTGTTATGCAAACGCATTGAATGATGAATACTACTATAGATATGGCAAACTTCACAAATCTGTAGAAGAAGTAGTAAACAAACTACCTGAGCCAGTTCATCTTAAAAGAGTAGGATTTACTAAGTTCGGATTGGCAATGCCAGAGGAGCTTAGAGATTACGATAATCCTGTACAAAGCTACAGAGATTATTACCATTTAGATAAGGCAACCTTTGCCTCTTGGTCACACCGAGAAAAACCACATTGGTGGAATGAGGATTATGCCGACTATGAAAAAAGGATAACTCGTGTATAAATTTAACGAAGATTTAATACTGTCAAGATTACGACAGTATATAGACAATACATATAATCAACACTATGCTCAAGCAAAGACTCAAACTACAGAGATAGTATTTGAGAATGGGCATGGAGAAGGTTTTTGTATTGGTAATATAATAAAATATGCACAGCGTTTTGGAAAGAAAGACGGCAAAAATGAAAAAGACTTATATAAAGTTATTCACTATGCAATTATTTTATTAGGCGCAATGCACGAAGAAGAATTAAAAGAATTAAATGACTATCATTTGGAGTTAAAAGATGGCAGTTAGAAAGAAAAGAGAAGAAAAACTCTCAGAAGCAAACATAAACAAAGTAATAGAACTACTCGCTGCAGAGAAACCTATTACAAAGAAAGAGGCGTGTGAGATATTACATATTGCATACAATACAACTCGTCTCAACAAGATCATAGCAGATCATCAAGAAACAATAGAATTTCGTGCTAGAAGAAAAGCACAAAACAAAGGCAAGGGCGTAACCGAAGCAGAGAAAGTCTCTATAGTAAAACATTACTTAGATGGGGCAAATGTATCTGACATTGCAAAAGCACTTTATCGTTCCCCTGCTTTTATTAAAGCCGTTATTGAACGGCTAGGAGTGCCACAAAAATTACCAGACACTGATTACCAAGGAATAAGAGAGTCTATGATTCCAGAACCTTGTGTAGCAGATGAGTTTGAGGCAGGTGAAAGAGTGTGGTCAGCACGAGGCAATTGTATTGCTATAGTGCAAAAAGAAATTAATAGTACTCAAACAAACTATGAAGAAAAATATGGTAGTAAAATGTATCATATTTGGGAAATTCAAATGGCAGAGTGTGAATCGCCTTACTTCGGATTAGTACGCAACGCAGGGCATAATGCTACTCGACTCGCATACGATCTAGGAAGTTTAAAACACTTACAACAATATTTATGAATACATTACAGATAGTAGCAGGATTTTGGATAGCAGGTTCTTTACTTGCTATGTGGAAAATATGGAAACCTTCATATAAAGTTATTAGTCTTATAGATGACAATAATATACTAGTACAAAGACCTATACTATCTAGTTTAGTAGTATTTACAATATTCACATTATTCTTACCATTTATGGTACTAGCTTTATTAATACCCAACAAGACAGAAGAATTTGCAAGAGGTTTTATAAAAGGCTCACAAAAAATCAAATAATGAATAAAAAAGATAAAAACTGGGACTATGATCCCGAAAAAGAAGGCTCATATTATGCGTCTGATAGACACTTAAAAGAAGATGGTCAAAAGTCTTATGACAAAGAACTAGACGACTAACATGGCATACAGTAAAGAAGTCGTTGACAGATTTGAGGGAGTATTAAATAGTCCTCAACAATTTTCAGTAGGAAGATTTGATCCTAAAGATCCAACTGTGGCAACAGGCATGACGGGTGCGCCTGCTTGTGGAGATGTAATGAAATTACAACTACGAGTAGATCCTGGCAATCGTCGTATACTTGGTGTCAAGTTCAAAACTTATGGGTGTGGGAGCGCAATCGCATCGTCATCTATGTTTGTAGATATGTTACAAGGCATAACTTTAGATGAAGCACTAGAAATAAAAGACAAAGATATAGCAGAAGCTTTACAATTGCCACCAATTAAACTACATTGTAGTGTATTGGCAGAAGAAACAATTCAAGCCGCAGTCAAAGACTGGGAGGAGAAACACAAATGATAGAATTTATTTTTACACTACCTACAACTATCGGGTTATTTTTACTTAACTTAGCTATTTGGGCGGCGTTAGGTTATTATGGCGTTGAGTGGGTAAAAGACAAACTAAAAGAGAAAGGATACTTATGAGTTATTTATTAAAAGCACTGATTAAAAAGTTAGAAGGTGAAATTGCAGTCGCACTTGCAAATATCAGAGTCTATGAGAAAATGGCAGCTGGTATTGGAGAGCATCCAGATGTAGTAGAGGCTATCGAGACACAGATAGAAAAAGTCGCTGCAGCAGAAGAAAAGATTGAAATGATTATTAAGTACTTTTCAAAGTAGGAACTCTTTTTAGATACCAAAAAATACTTCTTGACAGATGGTTTCAAATTCGATATAATATAGTTATATTTAATTAAGGACATACATGAGTGATAGATTTTATACGCAACAGTACGACCGAACAGGTTGGAAACCCGTATGGAACAACACATGGATCCACAACACACACAGGAGAAAAAGAATGGCTTGGACAGATGAATCTAAAGCAGAAGCAGTACAAATGTATCAGGATAGCGAACCCACCCCTGAAACATCAATGGAAGTAGTTAAGGAGATTGCAGATCACCTTGGCGAATCTCCAAACGGGGTTCGAATGATATTAACAAAAGCAGGCGTATATGTAAAGAAAACTCCAGCAGCTAAAGGTACAAGTGGTACATCAACAGGCGGCGGTAGAGTTTCTGTAGCAGATGCTCAAGCTAAACTTACTTCAGTTTTAGGTGATGCAGGTCAAGAAATTGACGAAGCTATCGTATCTAAACTTACTGGTAAGGCAGCTGTATACTTTGCTAACGTTATTGAAAACCTAAACAAGTAGTTTAAAAAATAGTAGTTTACCAAGACAGTTTCGGCTGTCTTGGTTTTTTGCATCTTTTATTCATGACCTCGACAATTCAGCAATACAAAACAATTTTTGTTAGACTAAATTGGAGAAATAATGAAAAAAGAAGAGCTTAAGAAAAGACTCGAAGAAGTTGGAGATGCTGTAATTACTTACAGAAGTCAAAACTCCAGAAAATTAAAATACAATGTTTGCACAGCAGACTTTTCTACAGAATATATTCGTCAGAAAAGAAACAGAGCAAAAGAAAGTAATGGAACACTATTATTATTCTGTTGGGATACTGATTCCTACAGACTTTTAGTGCCTGAAAATGTTACGAGTATCGTACCTTTAAACCGAGTGATTAGGAATGATTGATTTATCCGCACCCTCAATGTACGAAAAAGTAATTCAGGAAACAGAGTACGAGCAAATTCGTTTAGTTGTTTCTACCTTTCGTGATGTCGAATATCTTTCCCTCCGAAAGTATTATTTAGATTTTGAAGAAGAATGGAAACCTACCAGAGAAGGTATAACAATGCCTATTGACTTTGACAATAGTAGAAATTTATTCGAAGGACTAGTTGAAATACTATCCCTAGCAGAAAGCAAAAACATTCTTGAACAGGAATTTAAAGAAATACTCGATCAAATATACCTACCATAAAATAATTCTTGACAAGTCCTTATATTTTTAGTATAATATACATATGAAAAATTTAGAAGCACTAATAAAACAGGCAAGAATTGCCTACTATAATGGTAAGCCACTTATGTCTGACGAGGCTTATGACAGACTCGAAGAACAACTAGGTGTAGCTACCGAAGTAGGACATGATCTTACTAAAGATAAAGGCGCGAGATATCCTCATGCCTTCCCCATGTATTCTTTACAAAAAGCATATAGTATAGAAGAACATCCAAACTATGGAAATGAGCCTGTTACAGTTACCCCTAAATTAGATGGTGCTGCAGTAAGTCTTCAATACATTCGAGGCGAGTTATCACTTGCCTTAACACGAGGCGATGGCAAACATGGTCTTGACATCACAGACAACATGAGGTTCTTAATACCTCGCCTATTAACACCCTGCATGATGGGTGGTGCTAATTCTCTTATACAAATTACTGGAGAAGTAGTAGCCCCAGCAACGATTAAGAATAGTCGTAACTATGCAGCGGGTGCGCTAAGTTTACACGATTCAAATGAGTTTCAGCAAAGAGACCTAACTTTTATTGCGTATGGTGTACAACCATATCCAACAGAAGATTTCATTGATGATATGGAATTTTTGAATCAGTGTGGATTTGAAACAATTATTGATAGTAATTATCCTATGTTTCCCCAAGACGGAGAAGTATGGAGAATCATTAATAATGCCGCTTTCGAAAAACTGGGATATACTGCCCATCATCCTCGAGGCGCATTTGCAAAGAAAACAAAACAAACAGGAATAGTAACAAAACTACTTGATGTAGTATGGCAAGTAGGTAAATCAGGAAATGTTTCCCCAGTAGCAATACTCGATCCGATTGACATAGATGGTGCAAGAGTAGCAAGAGCAACCCTACACAACATTGGAATTATTGAAGATCTCGGTCTTGAGATTGGGTGTATGGTTGAAGTAATTAGAGCAGGGGAAATTATTCCTCAAGTAGTAGCGAGAATAGATTAATGATAGTAGAAATTTATGGCAAAGAACAATGTCCTTTCTGTACAAAAGCAAAAGGTTTAGCAGAAAGAGAAGGACATGAGTTTACTTATAAACAGTTAGGAATCGACTTTGAATTTCCAGAGTTTATGGAAACTTTTCCTTCTGCAAGAACTTTTCCACAGATCATTGTAGATGGTGAAAAAGTTGGAGGATATACTGAATACGAGGCACTTGTTAAATGAGAAGAGAAGCTTTTACAGATATATTTAGTCCCGAATTTAGTGGTTTCGTAAGTAGAATGTGGCTCGATCATTGTGATGAAACATCAAGTCTTGTTTCTACAACAGAGGACTATCCTACATATTTAATAAACAATTTTAAGTTTTTAGTAAGAAAATTTAATGAAAAGAATGGAAACATTGAATGGAATCTTAAATGAGTTTTGCAGAAGTTCATAGAGCTTTATGGAAAAAAGAAAAGTTAGTAACTTTTAAATCTCTTACAAGTAATAAAACTCACACTATTAAATGCACAATTAAAAAAGCATTTCAGAGTACATCTGATAAGATAGTAGTAATAGACGTAGATAAGAATAAAACAATTGACATAGAGGTCAATACAATACAGAGGATAGAAGAATGTATTTAGCAATAGAATGTGAAGTTTGTGATAAACCGAGACATAGTTGTGAGTGTACTTATGAAGAAACACTTGACAAAGCTGGGCGTGTTGATCTACATACTTACGTAGGGGTAAAAAGAAGAGCAGAAGTATTTTTATATAAAGATAAAACTTTTGGTTGTGATTTTTATGAAACAATAAATGATGTAGAAAACTTAGTAAAATCTGAAACCTACAAAGAGCATAATGAAACATTTGCCGAAAATGCAGCTGAGAATTATGTGGAACATATAAAAAACTTTGAAGAAAATAAAACTTAGACGATTCGAACCCATGCCAGCAGCCCCTTGTGGAGAATGTAAATTCTTTGAAGAGGTTCATCAAATTACTCCTAAACTATCAGAAGGATGGTGTAAGGTAAGCAGTGAGCACATAGGATTTGTGCTTTCAGAGGAAACCTGTAACAAATGGGAATTAAAATAATAGAGTGGTTATTTCCACCTAAACAGAAGAAACAAACAAAACCAATGACGAAATCAGAACAAATGAACCATGAAACAAGACAAGCATTTTTGCATGGTCGTAAACTGATGAAAAATAAACCCACTCACAGAGAGTGGATGGCTCGACAAGGAAAAGCACAAACAGAATGAGTACACAACCTGAATTAAATTTTAGAAATGGTGCAAGAGACGCAACACCTGAAGAAATAGAGGAGTGGGTGAACGAAGCTCCTAGCTATGAAGAAACAGTTAAGAATGTCTTAACTACAGTAGCGTTTGGCTCAATGTTTCAAATATCTTCAGTAGCATTTATGATATTTGCTTTTTATATAATTGATAAATCATTATGAGCAAAGACTTTGAGTACGAAGAAAAGATAGCAGAGTTATTAGAAATACCTTTGAAGTGTCCTCATTGTAAAGAAGTACTAAAAGAGTACGAAACAGAAGAAAAACCTATTAATCCACCAGTTAAAAGATATTGGATGAAATGAGTAAAGTAGAAGAATATAAAGCAAAAATTACAAAACAGTTTGATGAACTGGAAGAAATGATGAACAAACAAATGCATCTTACTCATCCCGAAGTAGTGGAAGAAAAGATGTATTCAATAAATTATAAGTGGCATTTTATATCTGAAGAAGATAGAGACTTCTATCAAGGATGTAGATATGCACTTGATAACGGACTAAAGTGGTGAGTGGAGTATATAATCAAACTTACTTCAATAATAGACCTGAAGAAAAAGAAAGAGAAGGTGTATTGTATGGAGTCATTTTAGTCAATCAAAAAACCTTTGAGCGCGAATGCATCAAAGTCGGAATCGCTAGTGGTAAAGACTGGCGGCACGTAATCAAAAGAAGTCGTGGATTTAAAGGATACGATTTGCGTATACAACGAACCTACCACGATACAATCTATAACTGCTGGCAAATCGAGCAGTCCCTTCATGAACAGTTTAAGCACGATAGTTATAAACCAAAACAAAAGTTTGGTGGGCATACGGAGTGCTTTAACATAGATTCAAAAATATTAACGTACTTTCCAAAAAATAAATCTTGACTTTTGGTTATTCGTTTGATATAATATATTCATATTTAGGAGAAAGAAAAACTTTGAGACAGATAGTACCGCCAACAAATTGTCCAGCATGTAACAGTGATTTGGAACTTGTAAACGATCAACTATTTTGTCGCAACAGTCTTTGTCCTGCACAGTCAGCAAAGAAATTAGAACACTTTGCACGAACAATCAAGATCAAAGGTCTAGGTCCTTCGACTATAGAAAAACTTGGTCTTGAGACTTATAACGATATCTACTCATTATCCCAAGAGCAGATATCAAACTTATTGGGATCAGAGAAACTAGGTACGAAACTACACAATGAGATAGAAAAATCAAAGAGTGTCGACCTTATAACTCTACTTCCAGCTTTTTCGATACCGCTGATTGGCTCAAGTGCTTCAAATAAATTAGCGAAACACATCTCATCATTAAGTGAGATAACCCTAGAGATATGTACAGAAGCAGGTCTGGGTCCGAAAGCGGCGTCGAATCTTATTGATTGGTTAGTAAACACTTTCCATTTCGAAGAATACTATAACCTACCCTTTTCTTTTACTTGTAAAAAGCAAATACAGGTCAGTCCAACTGACACTAAGGGAACAGTTTGTATCACAGGAAAGTTGAAAAGCTATCCAACTAAAGCAGCCGCTCAACAAGTATTAGAAAAGTACGGCTTTGCAGTTAAGGATAATTTGACGAAGGATGTTACTCTTGTTTTAAATGAGAGTGGTATTGAAAGTGCAAAAACCAATAAAGCAAAACAAATGGGAATAACAATATATAGTAATATAAAAACATTATTAGAGGATAATTAAAATGGCATTACCAAAATGGACAGACGAAAGAACTCAACAATTAACAGATTTTGTTGGTTCTGAAAGCCCTATCTCTCAAGCTACTGTTGCTAACGCAGCTGATGAACTAGAAACATCAACTCGTTCAGTATCAAGCAAGTTGAGAAAAATGGGATATGACGTTGAACTAGCTTCAGCATCAGCTTCTAAATCTTTTTCTGAAGAACAAGAAGCAACTCTAAGAGCATTCGTTAGCGATAACTCAGGCTCTTACACATATGCAGAAATTGCATCACACTTTGAAGGCGGAAACTTTTCTGCTAAATCAATCCAAGGAAAAATTCTTTCTATGGAACTTACAGAGCATGTAAAACCAGCTCCTAAAGTAGAAACAGTTAGAACTTATACTCCTGAAGAAGAAAGCACATTTGTAGAAATGGTTAACGGTGGATCTTTCGTAGAAGAAATCGCAGACGCATTAGGCAAATCTGTAAATTCAATCAGAGGTAAAGCTCTTTCTTTACTTAGAAGTGGCGACATCAACGCTATTCCAAAACAAAAAGAAACAAAAGGCTCAAGCAAAACTGACGTTTTAGCAGATTTAGATATCGCTGGAATGACTGTTGAAGCTATTGCTGATGAAATTGGAAAAACTGTTAGAGGTGTAAAAACCATGTTGACAAGACGTGGACTAGCATGTTCTGACTACAACGGCGCAGCTAAAAAAGAAATCGGTTAATTAAACCTTTTTATTTTAATAAGCAGGGGTATATCTACCCCTGCTTTCTGTTGTACATTTTACTTGGGAGAGTTCATTGAATATTGCGTCGGCGTTACTAAAACAAATTATTGTTCAGAAAGACCTTGACACATGGTCTAAACTAAAAGAACATTACCTACCTGGTGAATATCAGTCAATATTCCGCATCCTTGATAAACATATAGATAATTATCAAGACCTTCCACAATTCGAAGATCTCCAATATGAAGTGCGAGATCGAAAACTTCAAGAAAAAATATTCGCAATCGAGTCAGTAGATGTCGAGGTAGACGCGTGGCTTTTACTTGACTATCTAAAAAATGAATATGCACAAATAGAAATACTAGATGAACTAGATAAGTATATCGACAATACAGTTGCAATGGCAACAGCAGAAGAAAATATAGAACAACTCCAAGAAATAGTTTTAAGGGTAAGTGACAAGGTAGATGTCAAAGCACCTGAAGAAAGTATGCAAAGCATTTCTTTGTTTGAAGACGACAAAGAACTAGCAAGTTACTTACCCTTAGGACTCAACAGTGAGTACGATTCTCAAATCCAGTTCTCTCCCAAAGACTTAGTGCTTGTGGGCGGGAGACGAGGTGCAGGTAAATCTCTTACCTGTTGTAATCTAGCTTCTAATGTATATGATTCAGGGCGTAGTGCTTTGTATTTTACAATAGAAATGGACAGTAGACAAATTCTTCAGAGAATTTGTTCAGTCTCAACTAAAATTCCACTCAAACGATTACGCAGTAAAATGCTTTCATCAGAGGAGTGGGGTAGAGTTGGCGGCTGGTGGGCAGGACGTTTTGATGGTGGACATGACTTATTACCAGAGTTTGAAAAAACTCATGACTTTGATACATTCCACAAGAACTTAACAAAACTTCCCTTACATAAAGAAAGACAGTTGGATGTTATTTATGATCCAGCTCTTACTCTTTCTAAGATACAGTCCGAACTCGATAAAAAAGTTAATCAACTTGATGTCGGAGTAGTAATAGTAGATTATCTAAACCAAGTCAAACGTCACAATGCACCAAGTCGATCTGGTCAATATGACTGGACAGAACAGATTGAAGTAAGTAAGAAAATGAAACTTTATGCACAAGAGTATGAAACATTGTTTTTTGCACCATATCAAACAGATGCTAGTGGTGAAGCTAGATTTGCAAAAGGTATACTGGATGCTGCAGATGCAGCGTTCTCTCTTGAGACATGGGAGCAATCAGATAATTGTATGACTTTTAATTGCACAAAAATGAGAAGTAATCGTATGCAAAGTTTTACTAGTGAAGTAGACTGGGAAACTTTAAAGATTGGACCTGGCTCAGCACTGAATCCGAAAGAAAGAGAAGATATAGAAAGTAACATGAAAACTGGAGAAAACGTAGACGACATATGATTTTATATACAGAAGCACAATTGATGATAGCATATACTAGGTATGTGCGAAAGTTGGAAGAATCTACAGTAAAAGTGATTACTCCAACAATAGAGGAGTTTCGTAAAATTTACGAAACAGAATTAGAAGAACAACTATGGGACGAAATAAATGACTAAAACAGAAAAAGCAGCACTACAAGAATCAGTAGTTCAAGTAGGAGTTGCACTAGCAATTAACTTTCCACTACAAACCCTTATGTTATGGTTAATGATAGAAAGATGGCAATGGGAAAGTGCTTTTCTTATCTCTTTAACAACAACTTTTATAATGACAGTTGTAGCATTAATCAGAACATACATGATTCGTATGGAGATAGAAAAAAGACGCAGACACGGAATCTGGAGAAAGCAGCGTGGCGGCAGATAGAATTAGTAAGAAAACGGCAGAGTTAGTAGCTCTGCCACCTTACACATGGGAAACACGATCAGTTAAGTTTCTGTTAAATCAGAAAAAGATTTATCAGAATATAGAACGAGTACCTTTAAATGAACCACTATATGATAGTATTCTAAAACATGGTATTGAATCCCCTATATTGTGTATGCCCAATTATTATCCAATCGCAGGAAGTCAAAGAATGAGAGTGATGTGGGAAATAGTAAGAAAACATCAAGATGGATGGATGTTTAAAACAATGAATGTAAAAGTCTGCCGATTTGAAAAAGAATGGTGGAATATGTTCTACTTGTGGGGAGATAAAAAAGAAAGAGATCGAATGATTGCAATTTGGTTTCAAATGGTAGAACTTGCTTGGAAAAGTAAGTATTATGAGCATGAGACAGACCCAAGCGGAAAAAAGATGACAGACTTTGAAGAGCTTGGTGATAAACTGAAATGGAAACACGATAAAAAATGACAGTAGAAGAACTACTACAAGAACGAAAAATACAGTATAAGTTATCTCCAGCAGATGCTATTGTTGCGTGTCTCAATCCTGAGCATGACGACAGTAATCCAAGTATGAGAATTGATAGAATTACTGGTGTATACAACTGCTTTTCTTGTGGTTTTAAAGGTAATATTTTTAATTATTACGACGCTCCATCGAATCCTTTAGATATTCGTAGAGAAAAGATCAGAAGAAAAGTAGAAGAAAAAAGAGCATCTTCCGTAGGATTGAAGATGCCAAAGAATTTCATGCCTTATGTAGGGAACTGGCGTAGTATTACTCCAGAGACTTACAAGTTGTTTGATGCATTTTTGCATCCAGACAAACCTTTTACAGGCAGAATTTCTTTTCCAATTAAGGACTTGACGGGAAGAATAGTAGCATTTAACTGCAGAACACAGTCCCCAACTGATGTTCCAAAGTACTTAATACATCCCCCCAAAGCAGTATTGCCGCTTTATCCCGCTCGAGTCCGCCCCATTAAAGGGCGAGTAATATTGGTAGAGGGAATATATGATATGATAAATCTACATGATAAAGGTTTAGAAAATGTAATGTGTTGTTTTGGTACTAGAAATATTGATATTGAAAAACTTAAATTGTTAAAAATGCAAGGAGTTACTTCAATAGATATTTTATTTGATCCTGATGAAGCAGGACAAGAAGCAGCAACTCGAGTCGCTGAAATGTGCGATATTGCAGAGATATTATCAAAAAATATAAAATTACCAATACAATTAGGAGATGCGGGGGCATTGAACAAAGAAAAAGTAAAACAATTAAAGGAACAATTATATGGCTAAAATAGCACTAATAGAAAATAAACCTAGTCGAAATGACTATGTTAAATTATTTAATAACGAGTTTGAATTTGATAGATTTGCATTATGCTCAGATCCGTCAGTAAAGAAAGTTCTAAAACGAGATGTTGATATTGATATTAATATTGATGACTACAAGTGGATAATTCTTATTGGGTCTGAATGTTTAAAATTCTATACAAAACAAAACTCAGTAACAGAATACAGTGGTCGAGTTGTAGATGACAAGTTTCTGCCTGTTATCAACCCAGCTATGTTAGCTTTCAAACCAGAGGCTAAGAAAACATGGGAAGAGTCTCGAACAAATATTGCAAAATACATTGCAGGAACATTGAAGCAACAAAAACTTGGAGACGATAAATGTTATGGAATTACAGAGTCAAAAAAACTACATGAGTTCCTTATCAATGCAAGAGATCATGCAAATGATTTTATAGCACTTGACTCAGAGACATCTGGATTATATCCTCGAGATGGATATATGCTTGGTATTAGTATATCATATGAGCCAGAACATGGAGCGTATATAGACTGTGAGTGTATTGATGAAACAGCAGAAGTATTACTTCAACAAATATTTAACAAAAAGAGAGTAGTATTTCATAATGCTAAGTTTGACTTAGCGTTTTTTGAATATCATTTTAACTTCAAGTTTCCAAGATTTGAAGATACTATGTTACTACACTATATGCTAGACGAAAATCCTGGCACACATGGTTTGAAACAACTATCTCTAAAGTACACACCTTACGGAGATTATGAGAAAGGTATGTATGAATGGATAGATGACTACTGTCGTAGAAATGGAATACTCAAAGGTAGCTTTACTTGGGATATGATTCCTTTTGAAGTTATGAGAGATTATGCTGCAATGGATGCAGTGTGTACCTTCTTACTATTTCAGAAGTTTGAAAATGCACTAGTGAAGAATGATAGATTATATGGAGTGTATAAAGATATTCTTATTCCAGGTTGTAGATTCCTGACAGATATACAAGATCATGGTGTACCTTTTGACAAAGAAAGACTACAGACATCTTCAGTACTTATGCAAGATCAGATCGATGAAGCTATAGAAAAGTTATATACTTATCCAGCTATTAAAGAATTTGAACACTCACAGGGTAAAGACTTCAATCCAAACAGTACAATGCAACTACGATCTTTATTGTTTGATTACTTAGGATTAAAGCCTACAGGTAAGAAAACTGGAACGGGTGCAGACAGTACTGATGCGGAAGTGCTAAAAGAGTTAGCCGAGAAACATGAAGTGCCTCAGTTAGTACTTGACATAAGACAGAAAGTAAAAATCAAGAGTACATATCTTGACAAAATTTACCCACAACTTGACAGAGATAGTAGACTTCGTACAGGTTTCAATCTACACGGAACAACTTCTGGAAGGTTGTCATCAAGTGGTAAAATGAATATGCAACAGATTCCTCGAGACAATCCAATTGTAAAAGGATGTATTCGAGCCGCAGAAGGTAAGAAGATAGTTGCAATGGACTTAACAACAGCAGAAGTATATTGTGCAGCCGTGCTTGCAAATGATAAAAACTTAATGGATGTATTCCGAAGTGGTGGAAACTTTCACTCAAACATTGCAAAGCTCGTCTTCAATCTTCCTTGCGAGGTAGATGAAGTTGCAGAACTATATAGCACACAAAGGCAAATGGCAAAAGCTGTTACATTTGGAATCATGTATGGAGCTGGACCAAAGAAAATCAGTGAACAAGTTACCAAAGATTCAGGAAAATACTTTAGCATGAATGATGCAAAAGAAGTTATTGAAGATTACTTTCAACAATTCTCTGGATTGAAAAAATGGTTAGACAATCAAAAACGATTTATTGAAGATAATGGATTTATATATTCTCACTTTGGTAGAAAGAGAAGATTACCAAATGTATTCTCCGAAGATAGAGGAATTGCATCTCATGAAGTAAGATCTGGTATTAATTTTCTAGTACAATCTATTGCTTCTGATGTAAACTTACTCGGAGCGATTGATGCCCATAATGAAATTGATGGCAGTAAAGCAAGAATATTTGCTCTCGTACATGACTCTATTCTTGCAGAAGTAGACGAAGATTATGTAGATGAGTACATGACAATTGTAAAAAATTGTATTCAAAAAGATAGAGGTATGTCAATACCAGACTGTCCAGTTGGATGTGACTTTGATGTCGGAGACGACTATTCCTTTGGTAAGTTTGAGGCAAAATATGGAACCTAAAGGAACAATAGAATTAGTAGTATATACTGACGAAGATATAATGAATATGGAAATGGATGAACATATAGAAATATTTAAAAAAGCTATAGAGAATAGATCTTTTAATCATATAAAGTTAATTAATTCAGGGAAACAATGAAATTATTAGTATTAATATTATTAGTTAGTTGTACAACTACACCTTATGAAGAACCCCCTGTTGAACCGACAGATTGGCAAAGGTGCGAACCTTTTCTTACTCATGACGGGGAAGCCTGGACAACTTGTATGGCAATGACATGAAACTAACTGATATTCGTTTTCCTGTTTATGTAGTTCACACTGATGATGTTATCACAAGAGATGGATTATTATGGTGTGATGGAAAAGTAATAGACGACAAGAATATAGAAGGAAAATCCTTAGGAGAAAGACGACTAAGAAGTCCAATAAAACATTTGTATGATTTAAAGTATCAAATAGATGACTTTGGAGGACTTGTAAAACATAGAGGAAGATTCTATGTAGATTCAAATGGAAAGTTTTTCATTTACGAAAAAAGTAAAAGTGCAAAATTGAAGTATCACTTAATAGGAAAGTTAGAACATAAAGATGTTGCTACTCTTATGTGGATTCAAGGCATACCTTTTCCTTTTGAATTACCAAGACCACCTGCAATGACAATGCGTTACGCAGGTATTTTATATATAGATGACAAACCATCTTTCGTATATGATTTCTCAGAAACTTTACAGAAAGATAGCTGGAGAAAAATATGATAAGAATGGCATATGCAGTACCTTTTTGGTACTCTAAAAAAGACAGGATATCCGACGAAGCCTGTGATGAAATAATAAGACTCGGAAAAGAAAATGGATTAGATAAAGCAGGAATATACGGCGCTACTGGAACTTCTCAAAAAAGCAATAAAAAACTGCGAACATCAAATGTATCGTGGTTTGAGAAAGGACATTTCTTAGAAACTATGTTACAAGGATACACTACGTTAGCAAACTTAGAAGCGTGGAACTTTATTGTAACAGGTAAAGAGCAAATACAGTTTGGTGAGTATAAAACAGGTGGTTTTTATAATTGGCATACAGATTCAAATTTGAATCCTTCAGTGCCTTTTCGAAAACTATCTATTACAGTTAATTTATCTGATCCAAAAGATTATCAAGGTGGTAACTTTGAACTAAAAAATCCACAAGGGCAAGAACTAAAAATGCCTTTAGGACAGTTAAGAAAAAGAGGAACAGTAATTATTTTTCCTTCTTTTCTACAACATAGAGTTACTGAAGTAAAAAGAGGGACACGATACTCACTAGTTCAGTGGTATAATGGTCCCGAGTTTAAATAGGAGATAACATGGCAAATCATGTTTACTTTACAATAAATATATCAACAAATGAAGAAGGAGAAAAAGCCTTTGACAAAGCTCTTGTTACTCAAACCTCAACATATAAGGATTGGGAAGGCACGGCTAGAGAAATGGAAGAACTGTCAGAGTTACACACCTTACCTTTTATGCCCGAAGCAGAACTAGATGAAGAAGGATTTATAGTAAATTCATGGGATTATTACTGCGACAATGTAGGAGCAAAGTGGTGTAACATTGAAGATTGGTCTGGTGATTGGCTTAGTGGATATTCTGCTTGGTCACCCCCTTCTCAGATGTGTGAAAACATAATAAAATATCTTATGAAATTTGATCCAAATGTTTCATTAAAAATGACTTATGAAGATGAGTTTAGAAATTTTGTTGGAAAACTTTGGATAGACGCTGCAGAAGGTGAAATTTCAATTGACGAAGAAGAAATGGACGGGGATGAAATAGCAGATCAAGTTGCAGCACATTTAGGACTTGAAGAAATACCTGAAGATTTTGAATGGGGCGAGGAGTTTGAAATGGAAGACGGTGATACAGTGTATCCATATGAAGTTTCAGATGACATAGTATATGCTTTCTTCGAAGCATGATAGTAGTTAATTTTTTCGGAGGAGCGGGGTCAGGTAAGTCGTCACAGGCTGCTGGACTCTTTTGGGCAATGAAAGCCCAGCATTATAGTGTGGAACTTGTAAATGAGTTCCCCAAACAGCTCGTCTGGGAAAAGCACACAGATCCTTTATCAGATCAATTATATATTTTTGGAAACCAAAACCGACAAGTTTATCGGCTCGAAGGACAAGTTGAGTATTGTATTACGGACTCTCCCACCCTTTTGAGTATCGTCTATAAAGACGCATATTCAAAATCCCCGTACTCAGACGCATTATCTCAGCTTGTCCTAGAGAGCTATTATAGAAATAAGAATATAAATTTCTTCTTAGAACGCACAGAGAGTTACGAAACTACAGGGAGAAAGCAATCAAGAGAAGAATCAATGAAAATTGACGCAAGTCTAAAGAACATTCTTGATAGTAACAATATTAATTATAAGACATTAAATTATGAGAACGAAACCAATATTCTTCTTACAATGTTAGAGTATGTAAAAAGTGAAAGCAGTACTCTCTAACAGAATATACATGGAAGTAACTTCTTCTTATCAGTCACAGCTCGATAAAGAACTTACATACAGTATACCCCCAAGGCGACCAATCGATCCACCCATCATAATTAAAAATATGGGTATAATTCGTGCTGGTCTAGTTACTGTACCTGCAGGTCGTACTGATTTGATACCAGAAGACTACGAAATTGTCGATAAGA
>Ga0213865_10000685_pt1 | contig 22870 bp, 35 predicted proteins | sample PICome_6_FD_160100 | JGI IMG/M metagenome (GOLD analysis project Ga0213865, IMG submission 160100) | Coastal seawater microbial communities near Pivers Island, North Carolina, United States - PICO282 | ecosystem: Environmental > Aquatic > Marine > Coastal | place: USA: North Carolina...
TTTTTGGTAATTCCATTGCAATACCAGCTTCTATTTTTTCAATTAACTCTCCATTATTATAAAGACAGATAGTTGGAAGAAATATAATTTTTTCATTAGCAAATACTTCTTTGTCTTTTTCTAAATAAAAGGTATTGATATTGTGTTCTCTAAAAGGTTTTAAAGAAAAGTCATCATTAACAAACTTAGCAGTATATAAGACAACACTTATGTCATCTTTATAAGACTGGCTATGAGTTACAGAAAAAGCAAATAGGGCAATCGCTACACATAATTTATTGTTTAGATATTTCATATAATCTCTCATCCATTTTATTTAGATGGTCTTTTATTTCTTTAACGTCATCTTTGATTGTATTCATATCATTGACAGCGTTCTCTAAGGTTTTTCTTGTAAGTTCATCCTTATAAGAAAATTCTATTTTCGATACCTCAGCTTCAGGTAATTCCATAGCTAATGCAATCTCAGACTTTAATGTAAAATAAGTAGTAGCTAAACTTATTGTAAAGCCTACTATCATACCTATAGTTTTTAAATCTAATGTTAGCTTTGTATCTTCTCCTATTTTTGTCATTTTTTGTCTATTTCTTTTAATTTACTTATAGCCCAATTAACTCCAGCACTTCCACCCCAAGCATCCCACATCAAACCTCCACATCCTTCAGAATAAGGAACATCTTTATGTTGTTGATGTCTTTTAAAACTTGCCATTCTTGATATTGTATCTCTACTTATTTTTTCTCTTCTTGCTAATTGTCCAGCTCTTGTCCAACCAACCTGAGTTCCACAAGAACTTCCATTCTTTTTTTTCCATTCAATAGCTCTTTTAGCATTGTTTACAGCACCATCTGGATAGTCGTTATAACTTTCTAGATTTACTTTTTTAAAAGCATCGTAACAAATAGCTAAAGCCTCATCCCTTTTGTGATAAGGCGTAAGCATAGGTACGCATCGGATCATTAAGTCTTTTTGACTTTCTGAAGGTTTAGGCTTTGGTATTGGCATTATAGTTTATTATCTTGATATTTAACTCCTAAAAATCCATGTACTCCTTCATCATCTAAATCAATAGCTTTAGACTTCCAACCATAAGGATGGTCAACAGTAACATTACCATCTTCATCAACTTCTTCTAAATCTTTCCATAGTACATCCACGCAATATTTGTCTGATAATACTGGCGCTTTAATTTCATTACCATGTCCATCATATTCTCCTTGCTCTATTACTATGTGTCCTAATTTAACAATAGTATGTTTGTGAGTAGGGTAGTCATTACCATCTTCATCTTTTGCGTGTGGTAAAGAAGCTATTTTAGATAAAGCACTTGCTTCATCATTGAATTCATATTTTGAAATTTTCATATTATAAAGTTGTTAATGTTTGTAATTGTGCATCTGTTAATGCTTCGTTATATACTGCTAAACCTTTTACTTTTCCGTAGAAAATATTACTGCCACCACCATTATTAAAAGCTATTTCTTGTAGCCCAACAGGTGCTGATCCACTTGTATCTGTTGCTACCTCACTACCGTTAATATATAAAGCATAATCATTTAATTTATATTTTACTGCAACTTTGTTAAATTCAATAGCATTACTAACTGTGTTTGACATATTTGCAGCAGTACCACCTCCACTTGAACAAAAACTCCTTATTTGATTATTTGTACTTGTAAAATCAATAGATACTCTGTCAGAAGTTGAACTATCGCTTATAGTTAATTGTCTAAATGTTCCATCATTAGCAAGTGCAGCTATCTCTGCATATAAAACACCCTCTGTACTATTTACACTTGGTTTAGAATTGTTACAAGTTTCAGCAGCTCTTGTTTGTGTGCTTCCAGCTGTAGGAATGTATGATGTTGCGTAGGATAAGGCTTCTACTTGTGCTCCAAAAACAAACATATCTTGTGAAGTACCAGAATAACCTGCTAATTGTTTCATATATACATAAACATATGAAGTTCCTGAAACTGCTGTTCCTGTAATCGAGCACTTATACCAATCATTAGGGTATGCTTCAATCTTTGCTGTTCCTGCTGTTGCACTTATAGTACCTGCATCTAAATCAACGTTAGCACCTGCAATATCACTACCACTAAGAAACCTAAGAAAAGCAGTAGTCATTGTTCCTTTTTTCATAAATATACTAAACGTATGTGATGCTGCTGTTGTGGTATGCGATAAAAATATTCTATGATTTCCATTTGTTGAATCATCAGTTAATTTTGAAGAGTTTACTATTCCTTCTGGACTTGTAGAATTATTATCTGCTACTGTAATATTTGATTGACTGTATTGACTAAAATCCTCACTATAAGGCAATAAATTAGTAGAAGCTGGTTCTAACAAAAGCGAAGGGCAAGATTGTACTACTCCATTTGATATATCGTAGTTTAGTCTTGGTTGGTCTCCTGTTACTTCTTTTACAGATACGCTGTCTATTGAACCTACAAAAGAGGAATTGCTATATAAATATAAATTTACGCTTGAAGTTGTTGCTTCTATTTCATAAGTTCCATTTGCAGAATATAATACTTGTTTATTCCAAAAAGCAGTTGTAATTCCAAAACTTCCAGAAGTATAATTAGACATAGTAAATTTTATTTTGTAACTTTTCCCTACTGTTAAAATAGAAGATTGTAATAAATAAGAAGCACTACTTGTAGTTTTTGATACTTTGTTGTTTGCATAAGCCCACCCAGTTTGTAAAGTCCAGCCTGTAGCATTGCCATCAAAATTTCCATTAGTAGTTTCTTCATTTCCAAAGAATCCTACTGTTTGTATTAGTCCATTTTGTCCTACTCTTGTCGCAGAGCTATCTCTATTAAAAGTAAAGTCTCCATCTCCATTATTAGGGAGTACTGAATATACTTTAGAATCTGCATAAGCAGATGGTATCATTGCTAAACTTGGTGTTGCCATAGTTATAATTTATTTTTACGTTTAGCGTGTTCGTTTGTGTCCACATATTTTTTTTTAAGATATTGCACTAACTTTACAATATTTTCCTTTTTTTGTTTATATCTCATAAAACCCACCCTCCAAAACTATCTTCTCCAGCTGGAAAGAAATCGTCTTCTGTGTTAGCATTATATTCAGGGAATAGATTTTGATTAAAACACATATAACTCACAAAATTATTTGTGTAAAATTGTGCTATATCTCTATATTTGTTTGTTAAATAATCTACCTCTTCTTTTGATACTGATTCACTACTTTCTGATTGATGTTTATAAACACCTCCATTAGCTACTGTATAAGCAGCAAAGGGCATGTAATAAGTTAAAGCCCAATAAATAGTCATTGGTTTTAAATAAGTCTCTAAAAGCTGCTTAAATTTATCATTAGCAGGTAAATTAATTTCATTGTTTAGGATCAAGCCTTGTATTTGTTCATATAGTTTAGTTCCCATAAAATTTTGAACTTCTGTGTCCATAGATATCTCTACCATGTATATGAACTTATCTGGATCTACTGATCCTGAGAGAACTGAATATCTCTTTATGTCTTTAGTTGTTACAAATAATGCTTTAGCCATAATATTTTATTTTGGGTATGCTCCTCTGTTTGGCATGTTTTCTGGTGCAATTCCAGCTTGTTTTGATCCTCTTGGGTTTCTCATATAACTTTTAGGAATAGTTCTAGTCTTTTTATAGTTACCTAAATTCTCTGATGGCTCTGTATTGCTTTCTAGTCTATATAATACTTTTTTCCATTTATGTCTGCAATATATGCCACCTTTAAATTTAAACAAATCGTAAGATCTACCTTTATGACCTAACTCTCTATTTACTCCTTCTCTTGATGCTTTGTCTATATCTTCTATTCTCCATACTATTCCAGCTTCTGCCATGTTCATCATGTTGGCACAAAAATCTCTTTGTGTTTTGCTAGGTTTTGATGATCCTATAGCATAGGTATATCTAATTTTATATAATCCATTTTTAGAATCTAAAGAACTAAAAGAGCTTCCATTTTTTTTAGAATTTATTTCGTCTTTTAATCCTAATAAACCTTTTATTTTTGATAGGGTGCTTTTTTTCTCCTTAATTAAGTAGTTTGCCCAATCTTCGTTATCTATGTCGCTATCTTGGTCTATTTCATCAACTAACACATATTTATTGGACATTTGTTCTCCACTCTCTGCTAAATGACCTAAAACATTTTTAGATTCTTCATCTGATAGACTTGCTTTCTCGTGTGACTCACAAGGCATATACCAAACTTCTCCATCTACTTCGTGTTCGTGATGTCCTTGACAACCTTGCTCTAATGCTTTAGCTTCTGCTTCTTCTATAGTCTTATATGCTTCAATTCCGTCTATTTTCTTTAGTTTTAACTCAACTCCTGTTTCTTCTTCTATTACATCGCTATTTTTACCCTCTAATTGGTCTATATCGACAAAACTAAGAGGTTTTAACGTCTTAAAATATAAATCTAATGCTATACCATTAACAGCTAAAATTGCGTCAATACAATCGATTATTTCATCTTGGTAAGATTTTATAACTATATTGTCAAATAACAATGTTGCTGTTTTTATTTCTTCTGCATTGTTACCTAATCCATTACTACCTTCTCTAATACCTAAAAGCATAGGACTTGTAACTCTATGACCTACTATTAATTTCTTAAAACATTCATCTGCTAGGTATTCGTAGTGTCTAGGAGCGTCATTTAAAGGTATATCGTCAACAGTTGTTTTAGATTCTGCATTTTGATTAAATGCTACAATTACTTTTTCTCCTCTGCTTCCTGTTAATTTACCTAATACATCTGATTTAATATTTTCTATCTTCTCAGGATCAGGAACTCCATTGTTAAAGTTAACTACTTTTGTACCTGAAAAGTTATTTAAACAATCGTTAATTAAATAATCAGCAATTTCATCTTCCAACTTAGCATAAGGTAAAGCACCAACGTAATCTGGTGGAGAATAGTAATATCTTCCAGCAGAATATGGCTTAGCCACATACATCTCTTTTTTATTTGCTCCTGTTCCATATCCAAACGCTGGTATTCTTTCAGGTTTTTCGCTAGGTTTCATGTTATGCCAGTGATTTGAATAATACCATCCCTCTACATAACCATCTTCATTACATTTTTCTGCTCTTAAAGTTTCCATAGGAAAATGTTGCACTTCTTTAATTTTACCATTTTTGTAAATTAACTGAAATGCAGCCATTCCTAGCAGTTTATAATCTTTTACAAATCTTCTTAAATCTTCTTTTTTAAATAAAGAAACCATTTGAGCGTATTCCTCTGTCTTTGTAGAGGCATCTAAGGCAGATAATCCTCTTCCATAAATCATATTACTTACTCCATTTATAATAGAGTTATTTGTAGTAGAGTTTTCGTATAATTCAATAAGATAATTAAAGTAATTATTATCAGCTCCGTATTGAACCCAATCTTTATTTTTTGTTTCTAATATTTGTGGAGCTGTATATGCAGCTAGCTGGGTTATAAAAAGATCTTTAGCCATATTATAATACTATATATTCATTAGTTGATTCGTATTCATCATATTGATCCTTATTAATTGAATAATCATAAGCACCTTGTGAAGTACAAAAAACATTATCTCTATAAACTTTATCAGTTCCTAATAAAAAATCAATTGTGTAAAATCTACCTTCTTTTAATATTGAATCACCAAAACTATTGTTAGGAAAATTTACTGCAACATTTAAATAATACCTGTCTGTAGTATTAGTTATGTCGCCTGATGCAATTGTGTAGCTCTTATTTTCATCCTCGTCAGTGATTACAATACTATCAACGTTATAACTTCTAGGAATTATCGTCATTGTTTGAGGTGTAGTATTTGGAGCAAGTATTTGCATTTGTTTTATTTAAAAACACATTTATTAGTTTTTTGTTAGGCATAGATATTAAACAAAAAAAGAGCGCATTTAAGCGCCCTTCTTTATTTGATCCTATCTTTTTATTTAAATATCATAAAAAGCCTTTAAAAGCTATTTATTATAGTCCATTTACTACCACAGTGTTAGTAGTATCATCTATTATTGAAGGATCGATAAAATTAGCTGGAGATTTTTCATTCCCAGTGAAAACTATATTGTAACCATTTAGGTCTCCCATAGCTGCTCCACTAGTTGCAGATGGAGCTGTTTCACATCCGTTTTCTACTCCTGCTAATACATATCTAGAATCATTTGCGACTCCTGTATTGTAAAATTCAACCACTACTTGTGGTCTACCCCAAGATAATAATTTCATTTCTTTTCTTGTTGCTGGATCTTGTTTCTTTAAAACAACAGTTCCAACTTGTGTAAAAAATGAAGTTCCATTTTCTCTAGAGTTTTCGTTTGTTTCCTCAAAAGAGTTTGCACCCTTAAGATCGTATTTATATAGGGTTAATGGGCTTGCAAAACCTGTAATGACCTCATCAGCGTCAAAAGTAGCTGAATCTAATAAACCAGCTGTGTAGTTTATAAAATAGATTGCAGTTATACCTCCTACTGAGTCTTTACATGGTTCTAAACGTCCCAAGCTGATATCACATGACATATTTTTTTATTTTAAAAATTATTAATATAAAGGGAGGTTTTACCCTCCCCTATTTTTTTTTTAGCTTCCGTAAACTACATCAGCACAAACTCCGAATTGAACAGATGCCTTCATTCTCATGACCATTCTCACATTCTGTGATCCATCTATGTCAGCCATATCAATAACCTTAACTTGATTAAAATCATCAAGTAAACCAGTTCCGAAATAAGCATTAGAAGATTCAAAAGCCATTGCAGTATCATCACTCATACCTCTTGCAACAAATACTGGAATACCACCAAACGATAGTGATCCATTATTATACCATTGTGTTCCTCTATTATCAGTACCTGCTCCGCCAATTCCAGCTACGAATCCACCTAAAGCTCTAATATATAATTTAGCTGCTTTATTAGAAATGTAAAGTTTTAAATCCTCTTTTCCAAACACAGAGTTAGGAATAGCATCAACTACCTTTTGTAATTCATCTATTATGTTTGTAGATGTAAAAGCATTTAATGCAACTGGTATAGCTCCACAAGTATTAGCAATAGATTCTAATCCTTCATATTCTCCTGCATTTGCAGCGTTACCTTGCCAGATTGTTGTTTCGTTTTCTGCAGCAACCTTAGCAGCTACATAAGCAATTAAATAATCAGCAAAAGAAGTTGGAAGCGTTTGACTGTTTCCATAACCCATTGACATAGCGTCCCAAGTTTGAATAAAGTCTTTTTTACAAAGTTGTAAATTTACTTGTAATTCTTTTGGTGTTAATACTACTTCAGTTAAATCTACTGTAGAAGATGGATCAAAATCACATCCTCCGTTTTTAATAAGATTATCAGTATCTAATCTCTGTATAATTTGTTTATATTGTACGTTAGGTAATACAGAAACCCCACCGTCATCAATTGTACTTGCAGAAAGTAAAGCAGCGGAGATGTATTTCCCTGCGAACTCACCAGCGTAAGTAGTTGTAATGTTTAAAGTTGTAGCCATAGCTTTTTTTTTTAAATTTTAATTTTTGTTAAATAATCGATCAAACACTCTATCTTGAGTATTTTTTACTCTGTTTTGAGAATATAAATGAAGATCTGTTTTTTGTTTAGCCTCTGGATTGTGTTTAAGAGGTTTAACATCTTCAGATAATTCTACTTCAGTATTTTCTACTTCCGTAGAAGAATCTTCAACTTCATCAGAACTATATTCATCTTTTTCGCTAAGTCGTGATTTTAAATCAGCAATAGCATCTTCAAGATTTTTAATTCTAATTTCCATGCCTTTCCAATCTGCAACGTCAGCTTCCTCAGCAGCCTCAACTTCTTCCACAACAGGTGCTTCAACAGTTTCTTCTACTTCTTCTTCTACCGCTTCTTTGATTTCATCAATTATTCCATCCTCAGAAACAACTAATAGCATTCCGTCCTCCATTAAATACTCTCCTGCAGGTACGGCAATTCGTTCATCATCTTCGGAAATAATAAAAACTTCTCTACCTGATTCAAAAGCATCTGCTTCGAATCTAGTTCCGTTTTCTAATAATCTTTCCTCCAACTGAACTTCAATTCCTAGTAAAGTCTTAACTTTATCTAGTGTGTCTTTTGCGTTCATAAATTTTAGATTTTTATTAATTATATTTATTTAAAAACATTAAATATAATGTTTCGTTATATTTCTACTGCTGGATAAAATCTAAATTCAATTGAGTTTCCAGCTACTCCATCATTTTTCCAATCTGTTCCTTGATTAACGATTTTCATTAGTTCAGGTGTAGTTTCTTCTTGATTCATAAACATAGGTGTGTAAAAATCTGCTGCTGTAGAAGTTCCATATGCCCAAGACTGAGTTCCAACAGAATGAATACTTAATGGAGCAACTCCTGAGCTATCTTGAAATTTACCTGAAAGCCATTTTGGAGAATAATGCGGTGCTGCAAAAGATATCTCCATTGATTTTTTATTTGATCCTAAAGAAATACTTGATATACCTCCATATCCTTGTCCTGTAAAAACTTCGTCTTCTAGTACTTGGTAAGTTCCATCAGTTCCCCATTGTAAAATTGTTCTTAAATAAGGTCTCTGATCTAAAGGATACCCTCTTCTAGTAGTTATTTGTGCCATAATTTTTTTTTTAAAAGTTTATTAATACTATTTGTTTAAAAACACTAATATATATTAAGTGTTATAAATTCGTTTATGCTTTTTTCTGAATTATAAACCATTCTACACCATCACTCCATATTTTGAAACCTTCATAAGATACATTTATCTCATAATAGTTTGATGAGCCATCTAATGTTTCTCCTACTAATGGCGTTACTCTTGCTCTTGTATTAGTATTAAAACCCCCGTTTGAAACAAATCTAATTGCTCTATTTACATTAGCTGAAGCACTTGGTAAATTAATAGTCATATTTCCACTACCACCAGTCCAAGTTAATTTGACTAACATAGCTTGGTCAAATATTGCATTGCTTAAACTTACAGTTTCGCCAGAAGATACAGTTAAATTATAAGGAACTAAAGTGTTTTTTATTTTGTTTATTGTAGATTGTTTAGTTGTGTTGCTTTGTACTACTACAATAGCTTCAGTACCTTGTAATGCTGTTGATGTCGGTAATTGTGATATTTTTAAATTTGCCATTATGTTATTATATTAGAGTTATCTTCTTGTAAAATTAAACTTTCGTTTTCTTGTGCTAAATATTGTGCTGAAATAGTTCCACCAACTAATGATCCTATACCTTGATTTATCATTTTGCCTTCACAACATTTTTTTGAGTATGTATTACCATCTGCACATAAACAAGCACGCTGGTTTGTCTTAGGGCTTGTTCTGCTGTAATTTTTACGATTCTTTGATAACATCTATAATTTGGTTTAATAATTTTTCGTCTTCATTTAATTGATCTTTTTGTTTATCTTGAGGTCTGTTTAGCTTATCTGCAAAGTAGCCTTCTATACTAAATCCTTTTACTTTACCTTCTTTAACGTAGTCATTCCAAACTTCATCATTATCAACTTTCATGCTTATCATCCATGTTCCTATAGGCATATCTAAACCATATTTTCTAGACTTATCCATTTGCTCATCTTCTACTAACCAAGATTCTACAACAGTCATGCCTTCTAGCTTTTGCTCTGCGTGTTCTAAGGTTGCTTTGCTTTGATTACCTTTCTTTAAAAACATTTGTGAAGCTTTAGCTACTGTGTCTTTAGAAAAGTAAATGTAAAACTCTTGTTCACCGTTTTTTCTGTATATAGGTTTGTCAGGTATTAAAGCAGCTCCCATTAATATCCTTTTTTCTTTTGATACTTCTGCAAGTCTAACTTGATCCTGTTTTTTAAGTGCAATGAAATCCTCTTCTATAGCTGGGTTTTCAACCACAGATACAGCATCTATTCCACTTAACTCCTCATTTTCGTCTATTATTAATTCAATTATATCCATTTGTGTCCTTTTATTTAAAACCCCTTTTTTAATGTTTTGTTATTATCCTAGTGTTGATCCTGATATTATATTATTTTGTAAACTTTGTGCAGTTGTTACATCTTGACTAACTACAAAAGCCTGTACTGGTGGCTGGTTACCTAATGCACTAGCTATCTGATTAGTTCCTGATGTTCCAAATATATCAAAGTCTGGCTGCTCCATTTCTGCTGCTCCTCCTCCTGTTCCTCCAACTGCTGGAAGAGATACATCTGGACTAGCGCCACCACCACCTAGACCTCCAGCTACTGTTGCGACTTTCTTTTTACTTTGATTTATACTTTTAACAATTCCTATTGCTTGCATTGCAAACATCGCAATTGGTATTAAGTTAAAAGGAGGTGGTAAACTGGAAGCTGCTTTAGATTGCCCTTTTGTTAGTTCTGTTCCAGATTCAGCAGCATTTAGTTGAGCATTAACAATAGCTTTTTTAGCGTTCATTATAGTTTCTTTAAGTGCAAGAGCTTGTTTTGCAATAAACAATGCTTTTCCGATTTTAGATTCTCTTCCAGCTGTTTCTATTGCCATGTTTAAACCATCGTTTAACAATTTCTTTTTCTTTTTCTCTAGCTCTTCTTCTTCATCTTCTTGTCGTTTAATTCTGTCCGATGTTATTTTCCCTATTTTAGCATTATAAAAATCAATAATTTGTGCTTTAGCATCCTCATGTGCATCAAGATCGACTAATTCTTGTAGTTCTTTATCTCTTTGAGCTTCTAATTTGGCTATTTCATCTTCCTCTAATGCATCTAACTTAGCCTGTACTTTTCCTTCTTTTTCTGCTTCTAATGCGTTTTCCTTATCATCGTAAAATTTATTTACGTCTTCTAATAATCTTTTTTTCTCATCTTGAGTTGCAACGGAAGCATTTATTTCCTCTATTGCTCTTTGTCTCTCTAGATCTAATTTTTCAGCTGCTGTTTTAGCATCAAAGTCTTCCTGACTCTTTTTATATTTTTCTCTAAGTTTTTTGACTTTTTCTAGTCTATCTTTTTCTAATTTTACAGATTCTTCATCTTTTTCTTTTTGCTCCTCTATTAGTTGATCGTTAGCAAGCTCTAATGCTTTTAATTGTTTTTCTCTTTCTTTACCATCCTCTGATTCTTGGAATCTAGCAAAGAAACCTTTTCTTTCTGTATCTTCATCTTCAAAAGTTTCCATTACATCAGCTAATTGCTGATTAGCTTCTTTTAATAAATCCTTAGCCTTACGGATATTTTTTCTTGCTTTCTTTTCATCAATAGCTTCTCCTATTATAGGAATCTTAGCAATTTCTAACAAAGCCTGATTTGCAAATTGCTTAATATATCCACTTAAAGTATTAAATAAAGCACCTGCTACCCCTATAGTTATTTTAGAATTTTTATCTATTGTTGATACTAATTCAGTCCAAGCAAAATTTAAAAATGATACTGATTTTGTTGCAACATTTAAATATCCAGTTAGAAACTGAATAGCTTTTCGCATTATAGTAGTTAGAAAACCAGCGCCATCTTCTAGCGTTAATAAGTAACCTTCCCAAGTAGAATTTAATATAGTTAAATCCCCAGCAACATTATCTAATTGTATAGCAGCTAATTCTTTTGATGCTCCTGTTGCTGCATTTAGAGCTCCAGTTAATCCATCTACTGCAGGTGCACCTTTTCCTGCTAAAGCAAGAAGAGCTTTACCACCTACATCTCCTGCCAATTCAAAGGCAAGATTTGAACCTTTACCAGCTTCAGTAACATCATTTAAGGCATCTGTTAAATCAATACTTTTTTGATTTAATTTTATCATAGTTGCTGCTAAACCTGTTCCAGCTTTTCCCCCTTTGATCCCGTTGTCAGCTAAAATCCCTAATAAAGCCGTAGTTTCTTCTAGTGAATAACCCATAGAATTAGCAACAGGAGCAACATTTTTCATTGATTCTCTAAGAGAATTAAAGTCTAAACCAGATTTTGAAGTCGATAAAGCTAAGACATCTACTGCCCTTTGTGTTTCTTCAGTAGTTAAACCAAATGAAGCTACAACAGATCCAGCAAATGCTGCTGCATCACCTAGATCAACATTTAATGCTGCTGCAAAGTCCAAAGTTGCACCTGTTGCATTTAGAATGTCATCTGTTGTAAATCCAATTTTTGCTAAATTAGTTTGTAATTCTAAAACCTCTGAAGCTGTAAAAGCAGTAGATGCCCCTAATTTTTTAGCTTGAAGCGTTAATGCTTCCATGTCTTCGGTTAATACTTCTGTGCTTTCAATACTACCAGATAAAATAGCTTTTAAGTTAGATTGACTTTTTCCAAATGATACTGAGTTTTTAGCTGCTTTAGATAAAATTGATGTTAAGCCTCCTAACGCTACTATTAAAGCGCCAACACCTGTTGATATTAATGCAGCTTTTAAAGCTGTTAACATAGGTATAAGCCTTCCAACTGATCCACCAAACATTTGAAAAGCAGCAGATCCTGAAGTACCAGCAGCTGTTGCAGCTGTGCCTGTTTGTTTTATATCTTTATTTAACCCCTTAACATTTGATGAGGCTTTTTTTGTGTCAGTGGTTATATTTATTACTACTTCTTCTTTTGCCATTAGTTCTTAATTCTTGTTTGCCATTTAATACTTCTTTTAATCTGCTCGTAGCCTTCTTTTAATGTTTCAGGCATTTTGTATTTTCCTTTTGCGATTTCTATGTTTTCTGTACAACCATAAAAATCATTTGATTTTAATAATTTAAATAATATCATATCTTTATGTTAATACTGACGCTGTATAATCCGTCTGCTTAGTTAATAATTCTAGATCGCTTTCCTGTGTTGTTAAATTTGTTTTTATGCTATTTATATAATACTGTTGTCCGTTTACTATAAATGTATCATTTAGGTTATAGTTTAGTAATATATTCATTGGCAACATTGCTTTAAATTTTACAATTCTAGATTGCTGTTCAAAAGATTGAATTATATATTGAGAATAAAACCTACTAAATAAACTATTTTGATTTACTTCATTAGTGTACTCATCTACCTCTATTCCAAAATTTAAAGTATGATTTCCATCAGCACTAACATTTGCTGGAGCATTATACTGCGTGTATTGCTGTGATAATATAGGATATGCTGTTGTGTCTACATTTCTGTTAAAAAAGAAATAAGGCTTACCTAAAGTAGTCTTAGCAGGGTTCTCTCCGTTTACCCACCAAGCATAAACTATACCAGTAATGTTTCTAGTTCCGTCTTCTACTATATTTATTAAACTTTCTCTTTGTGCTGGTACTTTCAAATTAAATGTTTCCCCTTCATATTTCTCAGGTGCTGAATATCTTAGATTCCCCATCTGAATTACATTTTTATTTATAAACCTTAGACTAGGTTGAGTTACTGCATTTTCGTACATAAAATTAATCCTAGAAAAAGGAATGTTTCTATCCACCGTGTTTTTGTCTATTTTAATATTTTTAGATATATCATAAGAATTACCTAAAGTCATGTAGTCATCTAATGTCTGTATATATATTTTACTAGATCCTCTTAGCGTGTATGCAGTAAGATTAAAAGTTTTTAATATAGTTGTAAGGTAATCCATTACTTTCATTTTAGGAACATAGTTCTGAATCCAAATATCAGGAAACATAGTTACTGGAAAATTAGGAGTTCCAACAGATGTGTAATTTGCTATCCAAGTAGGCTGTACTGCTGAGGTTATTGTCATACCTATAGTTAATCCACCTACCCAGCTTTTTTGTGTTGTTGTATCTGTTCTAAATTCTAAATTATAAGTTCTGCTGTCTAGAGTTCCAGATGTTAATTCTCTAATTACAAGAGTATCATTAACGCCATTTATACTTTCTTGATCAGTAAAAGCAAATAATATTTCTCCTGTTATCTTATCAACTACTTTTAGGTTATATAGAAAATCTGCTGTATTGTTTCTTAGTATTATTCTAAAAGAAAATGATTCTCCTTTTAAAATTGTAAACTGTCCGTTAGCAGAAATGAAATTAGAAGGAATACCAGTACCACTAGAATAAATATAATAGTCAGTACCTGCGTTCCATTTAGCTCCATAAAAATCATAATTAATTCCAAACACGGGAGGATCTTCCTCAGGCTGTGTTACAGTTGTTGCTTCTCTATGTAGCCATAAATATAATTCATCAAATACATCTGATGCAAAAAATGATTTTATTGTTTTACCATTTATAACCTCATCAGCCATATTAAACTCTATTCCGTAATGTGTTCTTATAGCGTCTATTATTAATCTTGCTTTTATAGCTGGCTTTAAATTATCTCTTACACCTAAAGGAGTTCCAGAAAGTGGTGTAAAAAAACTGGCTGAATGTAAATTAGAATAAGTAATAGTATCTGTAGAATCATATCCATAATATTCATTTACACTAATTAAAGGTAAAGTTATATTTCTATTAGATGGAGCTGTAGAAACAACACCATCTGATTGTAAACCAAACTGAAAAGCGTTTTGCATGTTAGGACTATTTCTACTAAAATCATAAGTAGATAAAGGCTCTAATGCATTTAATTCATCCTCTCCAAATATTTCTTTTATAGATACTGTATCAGAATAAAAAACTATTTTATAAGACTTAGCTTTATTGTCCTCCATATCTACAGAGTTTAAAACTATTTGCCCTGTTCTAAAATCAGATCCGTTCATTTTTATTAATGCGCTTACTCTAAATCTAGCATCAAATCCATCTATTATATCGTTGTTGTAGAAGTGCTTAAAAATCTTATTGTTAGTTGAGGATGCTGGCAATGTAAATTGTTGTGTAAAAGGGCTAAAAACCTTACTGATGTCCTTAATATTTTGTATTGAGTCCGTCAAGGTTATAGATTCATCCTTAAATAAATCTACTCTAACATTATTTATATATAATTCTACTACTTGCATTTATCTTATATTGTTTATTGTATCAAAAGCAAATTCAACTCCAATAGTGTAATTAATTAAACTATCTGTTAGGCTATTTTTATAGCTGATATTTTTATTACTTATAGTTACCCCTAATGTTTTATTATTGTATTCAATCCATACTTTCTCGCTTAAAAATAGTTGTCTAAATACTTCATTATTACTCTCTGGATAATAACCACTATTAAGAGATAATTTCTGATTACCGTTTTTAGTTAGTAGCTTAACTTGTGGATCATAAGTATTGTAAGTTCCGTTTGTTAGTATGTTTGATTTATATTTATCCTCATTAGTTGACATTGATAGTCTAGAGTTTTTAAAGAACCAAATATCCTGATATACTCCAAATTTATTTATAAAAGTTAGTTTATAAGGAGTGTATTTACATTCTTGTATATTTTGTATTCTTAAAACTGTAATACCATCTACACCATCTATTATAACCTCATCAACAGGATATATAGTTTCGTTTCTTAGAAAACTTTGTATGCAAGCATTGTCTTCAAACGTTCCTCCTGAAGCTTCTACTCTTTCTCTATAATCATCTACATCTGCTGAAGCTGTACTTACATAAACAATTTGATCTTGTATCTTTGGACTTGATATTGGTGTCCAAGAATATATCTGTTCGTTGTTATAAAAGAAAGCAACTGAATTTGTATTCTCGTTATCTACAGGAACTTTCAAAGCATTATCATCAGGCTTTAATATTGTTGTGTTAGATTGTAAGTAACCTTGTAGTAGTTGAGGATTAGCACCATCTTCAAAATAACCATAACCATAAAATGCTCTTACCCCTAATGTATCAACAGGAGGCTGAGCTACTCCTGTTATATATTCTGTAATTCTATAATCAACATACATTGTTGTATAATCATCTGTTGCTGTTGTTGTGTTAGGGTATGTTCCATTAAATGCTGCTGGTATATAATCCTTTATTAATTCTGCTATTTCAAAGTTTACCTTTTCATCTATAGCAGTTGAGGATAGTTTATATTGTGGACTGCTTTGCCATGAAGTATTTACTCCATCTATATAGATTTGTATTTCTATCTGTGCGCTTGTTAAATTCGTAGTTGATAGGTTTACGAAATATGGACTCCTTACATTAATTTTAGCCATTGTTATTTAGTATTTTTATTATCTTGTTTTATATCTTCTGCTATGTCTTTAGCTATTGCTTGTGATATCTTTTTGTCTAAACCTACATAAGAAGTTCTAAACGCTTTAGTCATGAACATAGTTGGTTTTATTCCTTTTTCTTTTATTGATCTAGCTAAAATAAATCCTATTGATTTATAATTACCTTTTTGGAATTTACCCTTTTCGTCTCTTAATCTTATTTTTTTGGATTTTGCCCATTTAGCAAATATCCCTGTGTTGTATTCTAACCCTATAACACCAGAGGTGCTTTTATATTTATAAGGTGAGTTTCTAGCTGTTACATAACTGCTCTTAGTTCCATGTACACCCTGATCAACATACAAACCATATTGATCCATTTCAACCTCTACTTCAAAACCTCTACTTATTTCATTAAGAGATGATTTAATACTTTTATATAAATCCCCTGATACATTGTGCTTGCCTCTAGTTAAATTATATCTAGATAGCCTTACAACCTTTTTACCAAAGTCTCTTAGCTCTTCTTGTAGATGTTTATATTTTAACATATAGTCATGTCGTTAGGAATTTCAACTGTAAAGCTAACAGACCATCCTGCTAGCTTATTATCGAACCTATCTACAAAAGGCTCTAGTGTTGGTTGAGATCCTTCTGATATTTGATATAGATCAGAATATAGATCTCCTCTTCTTAGTAATTCTAATAATCTATTTGCAACTGCTAATTGAGTGTTAAATACATCTTGCTCATTATTGTTACCTCTAAATTTTTCTGGATAACCTTGTACAAAATCTTTGCTTTCATTAACTAGATCCATGCATAATAAATTAACATTAAAGTTCCATACTCTTCCAACTAGTGTAGCACCTGTTATCATGAAATGACTTAAAGGAAATATAGTTTGTTTATCTAGATCCACTTCAAATATATCTCCATATGTAATAGTCTTTACATTGACATCTAGATTTAATGTGTCTTGTATTTTTTCTGTTAGGTTATAAAATCCTTGTAACATTTATTTTCTTTTTAATATTATTGTTTCTACTTCTCCTTTTTCTTTTTCAAATGCTAAATAAATTAAACATTGGTGAAGTCTAAGTTTCGTGATTTGTTCAAATTTTGTAATGTCTCCTTGAGCAAGCGTATATAATTCTGAGTAACTTCCCCATTTTTTTGCGAATCCTTTCCTAAGGTCTGGGAGTGCTTTCTCATCTTCTTCAAATCTATCTCCAAATAGTTCTGGGTATATATCAGCAAGTCCTTTATTAAAGTGTAAAAAAAAACACTAGCTCCTAATGCAATACTTAAAGGCATCTCTTTCATTCTCTCTGAATATACGTGAGATCCTTGATAACTTTCTATTGTATATTTCTCTCCTATCTTTTTGTGTATTGGTCTGTAGAGGACAGCCATAGCTTTATGCATTTGCCCCCATTCAGTTAGGTAGGTTGTTATGTCTTTGTTTTCTCCGTAGGTAATCTCATCTAGGTTTGGTATAAAACCATATGTAACACCATCTAAATTAAATGTTCTTACTAAAGGAGTTTCTTCATTAAACAGTTTCTTAGATTGTTCTACTAAGAATTCAAAGTCATCTTGCTTAATATGTTTGATGTGTTGTCTATCAATATCTAATAAGCATTTTAAGCTATCCTCTTCAGTTGGATTCTCTTTTGTTATGTAAGCCTGATATTTATGTAGAGGGATATCTCTTAGTGATTGAGGAACTTTAAATTTTAACTCCATGTAAAAGCTTTTATTTAAAAACAAAAAAAGGACTACTTTGTATAAAGCAACCCTCTTTTCTAAACTAACAAATTAAAAAACTATCTTAATGTATCATATAAGTATAAGTACAATTGACTAATCTTATCTGCTAACTTTTTATCTTGTCTATATATTTCTTTTCCTGTTTGTATTCTCCCTTCTCTATGTATTTCTAATTTTACATCTGGTCTTCTTGTTCTTGTTAGTGGTTTAACTATTACCTTGATATCATTCTTAAAACACCAGCTCATGGCTATCTGTGTTCTTCTATCTATCAAATTAATTTAGTTGAAATTATTGCAGCAATACCAATTATAATTAAACAAATTAAAGTTAGCTTACTGTTAAATGATTCCTCTGCCTGCATATCTTCTAGTTCTGTTTTAAGTATAAATACTATTCTTTCTGTTACATCTAATTTCTCCTCTGGTTGTAATAGTGTATAACCTTTATTGTATCTAGCTATAGATATGTTTTCTCTGATCCTGTTAAGTGTGTCTCTTTTCATAATTAAAATATTAAGTTATGTATAATAGATTCTAATGATAAGAATAATACTGTTCCTATTAATAATATAAATGAGAACAAGGTTAGTGTTAAGTAGTGTTTTAGTTTTTTCATTGTTTTGTTTTTAGTTGTAATAAGTTTTTACTGTTGATTCAACGTCATATCCTTTATTTACTAAATCAAGAATTTCGTTATATCTGTAATGTGATTTTATAAATCTAACATCTAAAGTTTTGTAAGGCTCAACTAATTTACCTTCTACTGTAGTTCCTTTAAGCTCTCTTACTGTTTTGATTATTTTGTTTTCTGTATTCATTTGTTTTAGTTGTTATTGTTTTACAATGTAAATATATAACTATTTATTTAATTAACAAAATTATTAATAACTTTTTTTTAATAAAGCTTTAACGTTTATAAGTTATAAAGTATAATAAATTTAATTGCGGGTACGCATGAATAAACAAAATCAAGAACTTCCATGTTACCTTTCCCTAAGGCATAATCGTAAACTATCTCTTTAGCAGCAAAGATTAAAATACTAATTATTAATCCGTAGTAATTAAACAATAGTATTAAAGGAAAGGATATAAAAGATCCAACAATAAAATGTAGTAGTTTGTCTTTTGCTATCATTAGTAGATATAGTATTGTCCTTTGTGCGGATTGTCCATTTGCGAAGTCAATGCATACCTCATCGCATCAATACAATGATTAAAAGCGTCTAAAGGTTTGTTAAGTGTGTTACCCTCTCTATCTTTTAACCAAATATAATTCTGTAGTTCATGAATTAGATTAGAGCTTCTAGGAGTAATGTATATTTCATTTTGATTGATGAGGTTGATACCATAGACTATTGAGTCTTTACCTTTCTTTACTGGCAGGATCATATGACCATAGCTAGATAGTTCTGCTATTGATTTAGGTTCTGCTGAATCTGCATATACAAGTTCTTTAACTTCATATGTCTTTAGTAAGTTACTTATCTGACTATTAAGCAATCCTTTTTGATAGATCACCTCATCAAAGATATAAGCATTGTTATATTTATAAAGAGCTATTAATGTTGAGGGATCATTTGTATAACCAAAATCCATACCATAACAAAGTAGTCTAGCCTCTTCAGGTAAAACCATTTCACTCCAGTCTTTAATACATGCACCCTCTAAACTTCCTATTTCTCCTAGTCCGTATACATTCCACCAGTTCTTCCAATAGTTGCTCTTATGTGCTTTGTATTTAGCTTTCTCTATATCTTTAACTATTGTGTCTGGTAATGCTTCATTGTCTAAGTATGTTAGCTTTAAGAAGTCTGAGTCTTTGTTATTCTTTATTTCTGTATGCGCCCAGAATGATGAGGTAGGATTAAAGTCGATCCATATATCACCAGATGTTCTTATTGCTAATTGGTTGTATGCATCAAAGGGAATGTTGTTAGCTTCATTAACATATAGTACATGTCTTCTAGCTCCTCTAAGTTTATCAGCTGATTCAATACTAAAGAACTCAATATAAGATCCATTTAAGAATTTATATTTAAGCATTGACTTATTAAACTGATTATCTCTATATCGGTTAGTCATTATCATTATCTTAAGAAAGTCTTTTAAAGCTCCTCTTCTAAGATGAGGTATTGATTCCGATACAATACTAACTTCTGTGTTAGATTCTCTAATAGCTTTGTTTATAAGCAGAGGTATAATACCAAAAGTCTTTCCAGCAGATGTTCCTCCTTGTATTATCTTTTTACGCTTTTTAAGCTTAGATAATTTCTTTATAGCAGTAGTTACTACAAATTCCATTTAAGTCTCTTAGAGTTCAAATAAAGGCTGCTCAGCGTTAAGTGTGATATCTTTAGTCTCTTTAGGTTTACCAGCATAGTAGTTGTAAAACATTTGTACATATTTAAACTCCCCCTCATCTATTCCCTTTTGTAATGCTGCAAATGCTTTTGGTTCTAGTGGTGTTAATCTTTCTATTAACTCTACCTCTTTAGATCTAGGCTTTCTTCCTGCTCCTTCTCTCTTTCCTCCGTGTGTGTTCTTTTTCATAGTTTTAGTATTATTGAAATAACTTGATAAGTCAAGATGTGTCTTACTATATTAAAAACAACTTTACTATCTAACTGTTAATGAAATACAGTTCTAAAGTTTGTCTTGAATTTATTTCTAAACTTTTGTAGTTCTTTAACTTTTTCTTTAAGTTGTTCATTCTCTTCTACTAAGTCTATATATTTTTCTTCTATTGCTTTTAGTTTATCGGATTCAACTAACTCTTGATATATTTGGTATAGTCTAGGTTCGCATAGTTCTATTTGTTCGAACACATTATTTATTGCATGCATTACAGTTGCATGATCTTTGTTTATTAGTCTTCCTATTTCTTTCAGTGTGCTATTTGTTTTGTCTTTTGAGATCTTACAGTATAATGCTCTAGCATATACGTTTTCTCTTTTTCTTGTGTTTTCGTCTAGTGAAATGTTTAATTCGTTTTCTATTATGTTTTTAATTTCAATCGTTGTCATATATTATTGTTTCTATTAATTGTAAAAATTCTATTTGTTCTATTGCTAATTTAATTCCTTCACATTCTAAGTACATTTCTTTGTCTTCATAATCAAATAAGATAATTCTTAATTCGTCTAATTCAGTGCCTTTCTCGTAATCGTATAATGTGATGTGGTAAAATTGATATATTATATCATTCTTTAGTCCCTGATTTTCGTACATATTCTATTTCTCTTTCGAGATAGTCTTTAGCTTTTAGTAAATCCATTAGTTCGTGATTCTTCTTGTCTGCTCTGCTTATGTACTTTATTATATTTCCTCTATTGAAGTTTAAGTTGTAGTCTTTGATAAAGTCTATAACATCATATCCTTTTCCGTTTTCATAGTGTGGTTGGCTTGCTCTCATTTATTTTTTTTAATTCATTTTTATATGTTTCTGCTGCTTTTTTTTCTTCTGTAAAAAGTCCTAAATATTTAACTTTTTTATTTTTATATATTTGCGCTTTCCATTTATTTGTTTTTTTACACCTGTAAACACCAGTATATTTAGAGGTAGAATTTTTTTTTGATTTAGATATATTTTTCCTTTGCGTAATTACCTGTAAATTATAAAGATTATCATTTAAAGCATTATTATCTATATGGTCAACAACTAATTTATGACCACAAGATTTATGATTTAAAAATGCTTTAGCAACTAAAACATAAACGCTTTGGTTTGTAAAAGCTTTACCATTTTTACATAAAGAAACAGATTTCCTTCCTGACCCTGAATTTATATTTTTTTTTAGTTCCTTTACAATCCCTTGTTTTAAATAATTTAAACTTCTTACATTACCTAAATTACTTACTTGATATAAACCTACATATTCTGGTATATCTTTCCAAACCTCTATTCCTATTCTACTCAATACTTTTGCTATCATTCTGTTCTTAATTTAAGTAAGTTATAGCATTGTATGTATTTTAATTTTGCTTTTGATTTATATATTGTTTTAAATAACTCGTATGTCTTTTTTGTAAATTGATAATGTGTCTCACAATCTTTAAATAGTTTCTTTGCATATGCCTTACCATATCCTTTACAATAGTTTACATTGTCTGCGCTATCTCCTACTATCATTTGCTCATAAAAGTTATATAAAGCTTCCTTATAGCTTATACTTATTATCTCTTGGTGTTTATAGTGATAGTTGTACATAAGGCAAGGTAGTTGCTTGTAATCCTTGTCAAGTGATACTATTATTACATTGTTGTGTCCTAATTCGTCTGTTAGTGTTTTCCAATACGTTGCAACCAAATCATCTGTCTCTACACCATAAGAACTTTTAGTTGAATAAATAGCAGCAATTTCTTCGTGCATCTTATTTAACAATTTAGGATGCTCTTGTTTCTTTCTATTCGCTTTGTAGTTAGAGTCTAATAGTTTTCTAAAATTACCTTTGCTATTGTTAAAAGTAATTACTCTTTCTATTTGATAGGTTTCTTCAAGTCTATTTACAATTGACATAAACACCTCATCAAACTTACCTATTGCTTCATCGAGTATATCATCAACACCACAACAAGAAGAGTAAACTAAACTATCAGCATCAAACAATACTACCATTTATCCTCTATTATCTCTATTGCTTGTTCTTCTAACTCATCAATTACTTCTTGTTCTAATATGTCTATAATGTCTTGTCCTCCGCATAACACTTTAAAACAATTAAAATCACTACTAAAATCTGGATACATATAACTACCATCTTGTCCTTTTTGATATTCGCCGACAACTATTAATGTTATGTTGTCATATTCTAATGTTACTTCTTTCATTTTGTTTATTTTTGTAAATATAAACAATTTTGTTGATATAGACTACTCTTCTTTGTAATCTTTTGTTGCTTTAGTTAAAAAATCATCAACACCATCTATTCTTTTAGATAGTTTGTCTATTGCTACATATAAAGTTGCTACTGTAGATTCAAGAATCTTAAACCTTTCTTTGGTTGTGTATTGTTTTTTTTTCATAATTCCATTAATTCGTTAATTACTG
>Ga0213865_10000686_pt1 | contig 22844 bp, 13 predicted proteins | sample PICome_6_FD_160100 | JGI IMG/M metagenome (GOLD analysis project Ga0213865, IMG submission 160100) | Coastal seawater microbial communities near Pivers Island, North Carolina, United States - PICO282 | ecosystem: Environmental > Aquatic > Marine > Coastal | place: USA: North Carolina...
AAAGGCTCCTGCGTCTAGCGTATCTGAATCTGGTGAATCATCTCCTATCATTATAGGTACAAACTCGAAGTTTCCTTCGCTAGTTTCGCGGTATACTTTTAGTTGATTATCATCTGTGTCGTACCAAGTGTCTCCTTCTTCTACATTTGAGCCGGTTGGCACGTCATCGGAACGAAAGTTTTGGTCTGCGAGCTGCTGAATAGCATCTCGAATATTTGTAGCTGTAACAGTTCCATGAGGTTCAAAACCCACATCTGCGGCGGCTACGAAAGTTGTAGGAACTGCTAAATTATTAATTTCTACTACAGTAATATCTTCATTTATTGCAATTTCGACTTTGCCGGCCTCTGTTATCGAAACTTCTGTAACATCTTCCGTAATATCTACTGTAGTATATGCTTGTGACATTATCGTGTAACTTCTTGGTTAAGTGTAACCTCTCCCTGTAAAAGGCGTTTAACAACTGTATCGCTTGCTGTAAAAATTTCTAAGTCATAATAGTATCGACCTGCGGAAATTGCTGAAGAAGTAGCATTTGGGAGCTCCATAGTTATAGCGCCTGCAGCTGAATCCGTAATAGTACAAAGAAAGCTCGCAGCAGCGGAACCAGAAGCATCTTTTTTAGTGCGCAACTGTGCCCTCGCGGAATAGTTAGTGAGATTCTTGATGGAACCCTGCTCCTTTACGACTAAGTCAATGCTAAAGTCTGAGCCTTGGTCAATAACTAGATTATATGTTGCTGCTGCCATTTATTTCTCCTATTGTGGAATTATAGCCCACAGGACATACTATGTCAAGGTTTATTTTTTGGAGGTATTATGCGAGGTATCCAATTCTCACTCGTAGACCACCGGAATCTCGTATGTCAATTCTCGAGTTTCCACTGTTGTAGTCCATATAAATACCTGCGTTGTTTGATTGATTGTCATTATTTGAAATTTGTAACTGATCTGCTGTAATAGACCCTGCAGCTATTTGAGTAGCAGTAATTAAATTAGCTGCTATCTTATCCGCTGTAATTGTATTTGCTTTTAGCATATCTGTTTCTATGCTATTTGCTTGAACAATATCTGCAATCAGAGTGCCCGTTTGAGTAATGCTCGAGTCGCCAATAGTTACTAACTGTAAATCAGTAATAACTTCACTTGCTGCTTTTCTTTTTCCCGTACCACTATCTAATACTACAAACTCATCAGAAGTTGTTATAGTTTGAGTCATGTCGGCAAGAGTAGATAAGTCAGTGCCTCCAGAGGCAGCATCAGCAAAACTTAAATTACCGTTTCCGTCTGTAGTAATTACCTGACCATTTGAGCCGTCTGCCGTAGGGAACGTGTAAGTATCGCTTCCTATATTTAATTTAAGCTTTGTTGCTTGAACAACCATCGGACGATAGACGCTTGCATTTCTATCATAAGCGTTTAAGCGCACTTCATTATCTGTACCGGCTTTTGGATTGATTTCAAGCCCGCCCGCATCTCCTGAAGTTACTGCAAATACGTTATCTGTTCGTGTTCCACCTACATTTAACTTTGCAAGGAAACCTTGTCGAGAAGTATCGAGGAAAGTTGTTCCTCCCATCTGGAGAGGCGCATTCTTAAAGTTAATAGTATCACTGGTACTTTCAGTAATATCTAAGAAATTTACGTTTCCTGCATACAATCGAATACGATCTGTATCAAACTGCATATAGGTATCATCGTCCCCATTATGAGAAATTCTACGAGGTATCTCTAATGAGTTATGTCTTAAAAGCATTCCTTGAGTTAAACTAACGGCCTGTCCTGCCGTAACATCTGAAGAGCTTAGCTCAAAACTCATGGTTCCCGCCGAGCTTGTAGCGTCTACATTTGTTTCAATACGAGCGGACTGCCCACTAACTTCAGGAGTGCCTGACGTATGATTAAAGGTTACATTTGCATTTCCATACCCGTCATTCACAGTAAGAGCTACAGGACCGCTTCCTCTGCCAGCAATAAGTTTCCCGCTGGTAGAGTAGTCTCCTGTACCGCTTGTTTTAGAAGATAGCCCATTAAAGCTCAATCCTGTAATATACCCATTAGGGTTTGTAGCATTATAAGGAGTAAATCCGAGAGCTCCTGTTACATCACTACTTGAAATACCTGTAATGTACCCGGAAGGGTTAGTAGAGTTATAGGGAGTAAATCCAAGAGCCCCAGTTACATCACTACTTGAAATACCTGTAATGTACCCGGAAGGGTTAGTAGAGTCATAGGGAGTAAATCCAAGAGCCCCAGTTACATCACTACTACTTATACCGGTAATATATCCAGAAGGGTTAGTAGAGTTATAGGGAGTAAATCCAAGAGCCCCAGTTACATCACTACTACTTATACCGGTAATAAAACCTGAATCATTAGTAAGGTCTGACGTATTTGAGGGAATTGATGTATTACCGGCGAGAGCAGTAGTAGCACTTGTGCCTAATGTCAATCCAATCTTTGTAATATCAGGCTGACGAACGTAAAGCTCTTTGTTGCCCATACCGCTCCAGTTAAGAATAACTAAAGATACATATCCATCTTGTGTAGCAGTATACTCTCTTTCAAAAGTAGTCCAAGCCGCAGGGGCCGCTCCATTTTCATACCAGTCAGTAACACCTGAATCGTCTTCTTGTACAAAAGGAGACCCATTGGCAGAGCTGTTTGATACATGAGTTTTGCCATCTGGCATAGTTCCATTGTGTTGATACAAGCGTAGGTATACGCCATCTGAATCAGCGGCACTTGCTTTGATTGTAACTGTGAATCGAATTGTTTCTCCATTTTTGATTCTTACAGCACGGAAAGCTGCACCTATGCTCGTATCATAGTCTCCAGTAATGACTAAACACTTTTCTGTTAGATCCCAGTAAACTGAATTTTCTGCTATAGTAGTATTCGTTGCAGCATAAGTAGGCTCCCACCCAAACCCTCTTGCCAGTGCTTGTAGGGTTTCGTCTGCGATATTTACTGTAGCAGCACCTGAAGTTGCTCCTCCACTTAATCCTGTTCCTGCTGTAACAGTAGTAATATACCCAGCACTTGCGTGATTCCCCCAACCATGAGCAGTGTTCCAATTAGCAGAGTTGTCAGTAATGACACTATACGATCCCGAACCATTGGTGGTCATCAGACCTGCAGAGCCAAAGTCTCCATCTACAATTGCGGTTCCGAGAGAAGTTAAATATCCCTGAGTAGAGTGGTCCCCCCAACCATACGCAGTATCCCAGTTGGAGGAGTTATCAGCGACAATACTATAAGAGCCCGCACTAGCCCCTCTTTTCATCAAACCTGTAGAAGTAAAATCACCGTCTACAACTACATCTGCGTGAGAAGTCTGTGAAGTCAAGAAACGTCCATCAATATCTACAGTTACAGTACCTCCGTCGACTTGATTAAGAGTTATAACTCCATTGTCGCTATTAAAAGAAGCGGATGCTATGCTGTTATTATAAGCAGTGTTCCAGTTGGAAGAATTGTTTGTAAAGTCGCTAGTATCATATAATTTTACCCAGCTCGTATTCGCAGCGCCAGAACCATACATGCTTCGTACATATACATCGCTACTACTATAATCAATAAATAGCTGGGTAGTTCCGTAGCCTCCACTATTCGCACCTTTCTGTACGAGTAAAGATCCGGCTCTATTATTTGGCCAGTTGTCTCCGTTTGTAGCATCTACGTTAGCTAACTGATGGTAAAATCCAGCATCATCGGCTTGAGCGTAGTCATCAAGGTCAACAGCCCCTAGTTCGGTTGATGTAACCGGAGAAGCTTTTGCAGGAACAGCAGTTAGATACCCAGCACTTGCGTGGTTACCCCAACCATAAGCAGTGTTCCAATTAGTTGAGTTACCTCCTGTAGCTGTTACTGTACTTGACGCTGTAATAGTTCCCGTAACATCAAAGTTTTTCAAACTCTTTACAATATTTGCATGGCTTTCAAATATGTTGGTAGTTCCGATACGATGAACAATTTCTTGAGAAGAAGAGCTGAGTGTTAAAGCGTCTCCACTTGTAGCGTTTTGAGTATCTATAGAATAAACTACAGCATCACTACTGTTTTTGAAATAAATGTGATGGTCATCGTCATCAGTAGTGTCTTTTAGCTCAAGAGTTGGTCCGCCGCTATGTAGCTTAACAGTGCTTGTAAAAGTTTTTATTCCTCCAACAGTTTGAGTGCCGGTTGTACGAATAACAGTGCTATCTACCGCGAATTCACCTGCTGCACTTTTATCAATGCCGGATCCTCCAGACAAAGCCGCTATAACACGAGAGTCTAAGTAGTAAAGATTATTATCGCCTTCTGTTAAGTCATCAGTTGTTAAAGTACCAAAACTAGAAGGAGAGCCTACAATATCTCCGATAAAATCACCGTAAAAAGTATCTGCGGTTACATTTGTATTTCCAAAATTCCAACCTGCTAAATTACTATTTGGTCCAAGACCCGTCTCTGCATATACTAATCTTACGTTATCTGAATCTCCTCGCTCTACTTCTAGTCCTGCTGTAACAGTATTAGCAGGAGTTCCTGTTTGGCCACTATTTACAACAATTATGTTATCCTCAACGGTTAAAGTAGCAGTGTTAATAGTAGTACTTGTGCCATTCACAGTGAAATTACCAGTAACAGTAACATTGTCCGAAAACGTCTTGTTTCCTCCGATTGTTTGAGCACCCGTTGTACGAACTACTGTGTTATCTACTTGAATATCATCGGCGTTTGCGGTAATTCCATCTCCGCCAATAACATTTAAAGTCTTATTGTAGTTACCACTTGTAGCGCTACCTCCTCCAGTAAGTCCAGTACCCGCAGTAACAGTGACTCCTGTAATATCTCCCACATTTGTAGTGTACCCAAAACCTGTTACAAAGTCGTATACATGATCGCCTGTAGGTATTGTAGTAGCTCCATCAGTAACAGCCCCGGTATTTACACTTAAACTAACGGAGCCGGAGGTTCCTCCTCCAGTAAGTCCAGTACCTGCGCTTACATTTGTAATATCACCAGTATTAGTAGTGTAGCTATACGATAAAATCTTATCCTCAACAGCGGCCGCAGTCATTAAATGAACGTCGTCATTTTCAAAAGTTGCCCCACCGGTAAGCAATGAGCCCGTAGCTATTTCTGAAGTAGTTAGTCCGGAAACATTTAAAGTAACAGAACCAGAAGCTCCGCCTCCCGTGAGTCCAGTACCCGCAGTTACATTTGTAATGTCTCCAGCGTTTGTAGTATAGTTAAAACTTTCAATTCTATCGTTAATTGCAGATGCAGACATCAAGCGAGTGTCAGAGTCTTCAAAAGTTTCTCCTGCAATAATTAAACTGCCTGCTGCTATTTCGGATGTAGTTAGTCCGGAGACATTCAAAGCTACAGTACCTGAGGTTCCTCCTCCGGTAAGACCTGTTCCGGCGGTAACTCCTAGTATATCTCCAGTAGCTCCAGTAGCTACAGCAGTTACTCTGCCATAAGCGTCCAGAGTTATAGTATCAATTTTTGTACCGTTCGCCGTTGAGCCATAAGTAGCTGCTCCAGGTCCGGCAGTATTAAGTGCTAAAGTTACTCTATTATTGTTGTCATCATCTGTTGCCGTTATTTCTGTGTGTAGATTGTGGTCAAATAATCCGCCTGCTATATCTCTGATTTCTTCGTTGCTTTTCTGTGTATTAGCAGCGGTGATTGTGCCATCCGCGTCAATAGTAATGTTTGTTCCTGCTGTAAGAGCAGCAACAACATTTACTGTATCAGTTACATCTGCATTATCTTCAATAGCGTCAAGCTTTGTTTTGTCTCCATCAGCAAAAGCACCTTCAGAAGGCTTTGGTTGAAGATTAGAAATAGTAACGCCCTTAACGCCTGCTAAGTCAGTCAACTCATCGTCCATTAACGCGCCAGCAGTTCTAACATTTGCTGTATCTGTTACATCTGCATTATCTTCAATAGTGGATAGTTTAGAATTGAGAGCATTTGTAAAGTTATTATCAGTCTGGCTAGCTACACTAAAATCTAGGCTATTTCCAGCATCATCATAAGTAACAGTAATACCAGATTCAGTGTTTCCAGAAACCATTCCTCCTACAATATCTTGTACTTCCTCGGTAGTAAGAGTTTGATTTGAAGAAGAAATAGTACCGTCCGCAGCAATAGTAATATTTGTGCCTGCTGTAAGAGCACCTACAACGTTCGCTGTATCGGTAACATCCGCATTTTCTTCTATATTATCTAGTTTGGTTTTTAAGGTGTTTGTAAAGTTATTGTCAGTTTGGCTTGCCGCACTAACAGTTGCTTCAGTTCCATTTACCGAAAGATTTAATCCTGTAGTAAAATTAAAGGATGCGATACCGGTTCCTTCACTGGTATTATCTTCTTTTACTTCAATATCTGCTGCTGCAGTTGCGTTAATTGTAGAAGACGCATCAATAGTAACACCATTCAATTCTAAGTCACTGCCATCAAATAGAATATATTTGTTTGAGTTACCGAATACCATTTTGCCGCCTGTAAGATTTAAGAAGGCGCCGCTTTCTGTACCAGAAGGGGCTGCGTCCGCATCTGGAATAGTGCCGCCCTGCATAGTACCTGCAGTTACCGCGCCTAAATCTGCTGAAAGCGCAGATAGGTTTGTTGCTGTAATATTGCTAGCAGTAATAGTAGTTGCATCAATAATTGTTGATACAATTGAGTTTGACTTAATGTGCGAAGATTGAATAGTAGAAGCAGTAATTAATGAAGACACAACAGAGTTTGATGTAATCATATCTGCATTAATACTGTTTGCCGCGATCTCATTTGCACTAATACTGTTTGCCGCGATCTCATTTGCACTAATACTGTTTGCAGCAATTTCGTCTGCCGTAATAGTGTTTGCTTGAATCTTATCAGCAGTAATTGAGTTTGCCGCGATTTTGTCTACACTAATACCACCATCTTTTACAGCGATTGTTCCGTCGTCAAGAGTCTCTGTAGTACCCTCCGCATCATCAGAAGCGCTTCGCAAAGTAATAAAGTTGTTTGTAGAAATAGTGCTACCACTCTTGGTAATTTCAGCAAAAATAGAATCGTTTGCATAGTCAGGACGGAAAGCAGAACGATATCCTGTAATATTTGTTTTTGCAGTATCAAAAGTACGATCAATTAGTAGTTTAGTATCTGATATAATACCAATTACAACTGCTCCATCGCCTTCAGAAGGACTAGTTGAGTTTTGTAGATTTAGTACATCTCGTAGCTTTACATTGGTATTAAAACCGCTTCCAGTAACTTCATTAGAGTTTGCAGCAACAGACACAGTGCCAATAGATGTCCAGGCAGTTGAAATAGCAGAATTTCCTGTACCTACATCTCTGTAAAACTGTAAGTCAGAAAGCGCAGTTGAATCATACTCTAATAATTTTAGAGAAGGTGTAGCAGTGTCCAAATAAAGATAATATTCTTCATCTGTAGAAATATTTGATACGTTTTTAGTACCTGTTATAGTGTAAGTAACAAAGGGGTTTGTTATAGAAGCTACACTTGCATTTGTAGCTTGAAACTTAAAATGATTATTAGAATCTATTACACCTTGTGCAGTTGAGATTACTCCTTTTGGAATACCTCCTGCCATACGAGGAACATTTTCTCCATAGGGGTCATAAACTCCGTAGTCAATCGCAGTGTAAGAAGATCTATTTCCTTGTCTTGAAACAGCTCGTACCTTAAATGTTACACTTCCATTTGGTACATTATTAAACACTACTTGTCGAGAGTTTGTTTTTATAGGATTATCTACACCTTCTATAGAATGTAAAACTTCGTACTGTACTATAGAGTCTGCATCCGACTCTGGCTCATCCCACTCGAAAATAAGTTCTTCACCCGGTTTTTTGGCATCTGTTGCAAGCACAACTCTCGGATTGATAGGACGAGGTAAAGTAGCGGGTTCGTTTTCTATAAAAATGGAAGCAGGAGTAACCCCTAACTCATACTCTTCTTCAATCGCAGTAAATTTAGCGTCATAGTATTCAACTGCGCTAATTGCAAAAATATTGGGCTCTTCTTCAGAAATACTGAGTATCTTATACATTTTTTCAGAGCCGTTTACATTTAACCCTCCAGAGGTTTCTTTTAATGCCCATACAGTATTTGCAGGAGGGTTTGTATCAAAAGTAGCAGACCCGTCTAAAGTAACAGTATTTGTGCTGTTTCCGGGGTTTGATATTTGATGTGTTTCTACATACGAATAAGGCTTCCAGATAACAGGAAGCAATTCTGAGCCAGAACTATCTATAAATGCATTAGATGCTTCTTCTTCTGTGTCTAAGGTTTGGTACGAGTAAGTTCCAGAGCTATACACCCATGCCGCGTCAATTCTTTCCCCTCTAGCATAAGTAAAAGGAACTGCGGTAGGAGTTGTATCATCATATATGGTTATAGTGCCCTCTGACGCATTTAACGCTGCAGGCGCAGTTACGAGAGTACTTAACTCATAAGTAGAACCAGAATTAAAGGATACATTTCTATCAAAAGTTATAGTGCTCGAAGTAGAAGACTTTGTTCTACCACTATAAGATACACCATATCTATCTGCATCTTGCACATTAATAATATCTCCCGGCTTAACATAGTGAGCAGCAAGAGAAGTTTTAAATGATACAATTTCTGTTTGATTCTGAGCAGTCCAAAGCTTCCATCGACCATAGCGTATAGCTTGACTTTCCGATGTTGCTCCAAAAGCAATTACATTTTGAGATATAATTCTGTTACTTCGAACAATACTCTCTCTGTCTTCTACAACCAGAGGCACAGGTTCATAGTTGATAGTTGGGTCATTCCAAGTAACAACTACTTGATTCATTCTAGTTCGAGAACCTGAAGACTCATAAGAAAAAGCTCCATCAATTACATTACCCTTTGTAAAATTGTATACAGGATCTTGAGGTGCGTCTTGCACAGGAGTAATTTTAGAGTCTTGCCAATAGAGTATTCCTAAAAATATAGTTGCAAAGTCTTTTAGTACTTTATAAATATCTGTTGCTTTTGTTAAAAATACATTCGCGCGAAAACGAGGCTCAACTCCGTAAGCTACACCTGTTCCAGAAATAGAAGTACTTGTAGCTTCAAAAATAGTGCCTACATTACTATTCGCAGCACCTAACGTGGTCCAGTCTGTATCTCCTGCTGTATGTATTCTATAAAAGTTTCCTTTTGTTAAAGGTTTAGTAGAGTCGTATTCAGTACCATCATCTACAAGCTCATCACAGTATCTTGCAATTCTGTACAGTGCAAACTTATCAATTTCTGTATCTGAAATCCACTTACCTGCCCCGTATCTATTGTTTGTTACAATATCATAAAATACCCATGCAGGGTTATCTGTGTATACGGGAACAGTTCTAAATGTACCATCCCAGAATCCGTCATACTTTGCAATTCCATCATCTGAGTATTCTCGAGGCGTGTAAGTATTAGGAATTTTTACAAGTTTTCCTTCTAATAAGTAGCTTCTTTTAGGAATTCCATCAAATTGACGAGAAGAAAAATTAATAGAAGCAAGGGCACTATAAGGATAGTTAAGATTATCTTTAATTACAGCACGAAGACTACCAATAGAAGCTTGGGCGGATAACTGCCACTTTTTCTTATTTGTATCATTCTCATTCGTACCACTGGATCTTACAGGAAGACCAATATGTCGAGTTATTCTTACAACTCTAACTTGGAAATCTTCAAAAGGACCTACTATATTTCTGTATCCATCTAAGTTTACTTGATGGTCAAAAGAAATTGGAGCATTCGTGTTCCCGTAGTGTCTTACATAAGTTCCGGAGTTAGGAAAAAGTTGTTTCCAAGCTGTATAAGTATTATTTTGTTGAAAACGAATCTGCATTACATAAAATGCATATGCATTTTCTTTATCACCTTTATTTAGATTAATTACTTGAAGCGAGGGATATTTAATAGTAAAACCAATTTCATCTGCTTCTTCAATTTTGACAGCAGTATCTAATCCAAACGCTGCACTAGGTAAAATTGTGGCAGTGGTAGCCATTACAGAGTAATCTGGGCTTCCAGGGTAAGTTTTACTTCCGTCACTATTAGGAAGACCTTCTTTGTCTAAGATACTAATATTTAAACTGTTTGCCAAATTTTGACTTATTATCTTTAGCTCTTGAGGACCACTAATTAAACCAGTATTTCCGTTTACTGCAACGGAGCCTCCAACTCCTCCCACAGATGAAGTTATAGGCTGAGTCAAGTCCCCTCTGCGAAAATCAATAGCTAGTTTGTTTATTTTTCTAACTTGTCGAGATTGACTAGCAAGAATCGCACCGTCGTCATCGACTTGAGTTTCTCCTCCTAATGAAAACTCATAAGACCCCGAAGCAGGAACCGCGGAAGTTAGTGTAACTTGATTTGTAGAGCTATCTATAGATGTAATAGCAAAATAATAATAAACTGATATTGTATAAGTTCCTGTGTCAGGATAAACTCCATAAGGGCTTCTAAATACAGCAGTGTCTCCATCTGTTACATTAAAAGTTCCTGCTTGAGCAGTAGCAAGATCCGCATGAGTAAGAACAACTCGAGCTTCGGCGTTTCCTGATAACTGAGGCCCGTCTTCCCATGCACTTGTAAAAGGCGTTCCAGAACTTGCTTCTAAAGTTATAGTTCGTCTAGCATTATTTTGTAAAACAGAAGAAGCAGTCGCAGTTGTTTCATAGTATAAAACACGAAGACTCCTAGGGCCGCTATTTTCATCAAATTCTATCTCTGAAAAGTCTATATTTGCGTCAATTGTCCCTACACTACTACTTCCATCAAAAGTAATTTTTCCGTTAAAAGATGAATTAGGAGTTACACTAGAAAATTTAGCATCTTCAACTGCAACATCATCCAAATACAAACTTGCTGTCCCATCAACTAAACCTCGAATAGGGCCTTCACAAATTATATCTGTTATATTTACATTTTGTGCAGTAGCCCCTGAAGGAGTAGTAGACGTATTAGTCTGATTACGTCCTCCTCCAGCTCCACCTCTTCCATTAAATCTTCCCATTATAAATCTCTCTTACCTAAATATAAAACGCTGAGGCCCTTCAGCAGGTCCGCCCGGTCCTTGAGGCCCATTCGGCCCCTCTGTTGGAATTGGATCAGTAGTATCTGCAGGAGAGTCTGTATAGTAGGTACCTGCATCATAATAATTTAGTCTTTCATTTCGAACTTGTAAACTAATTGGTCTGCCAGGAACTCTTAGTTTACCATATAGCACTGGAACAGGGTCTCCTTCTACTAGAGTTTGGCCCGTGCCTTGGAATAAATAACTTTCATCTTGGTCATTATCAGTACTCGGGTCTGGAGCAAGCATTTCCGATATACCGGTCATTGCTAAATTAATGCCTATAGATGTTCCTATAATAAGAGCTGTGGCTTGTAAAGCTCCCATGGCTCCTCCAGCTCCTGAAGCTAAATAAGCTGCTCCTGCTTGACCAAATGTTGTTATAGTTAAGTATATTATAATAATACCTGCTATAAGTTTACCTATTCCTCGTCCAGATCCTGCTGCTACTGGCGTTATGCGTATATCTCCTTCATTTAGTACAAGTAAAAGCTCTCTTTCGTCTTCTACTGGGGCTCCTGCTATTTCACAGTCAAATAGTATACCTTTTTCATCACAATCAATTAAGTATTTTTTAAAATCTGGAAAATTACCGTCTAAGCACCTGATAGCTTCTGCAAAAGAATTTACGTTCATAGTAAATTCTTTACCAAACTTATGTCCCATTTCCCCTTCTAGGTAAACTTTACGCTTCATGTCGATATATTCCTATTATATGTTTACCCCAAAACGGGTAAAGAGACTCTCTGCAAGAAAGTCTGTTTTCTGCGTGATGAAAAAATACATCTTGCCCTATGTAAACTCCACAATGATTACCTTTTAAACTTTCTATAGCAAAAATTAATAAATCATTTTTTTCTGGGGTTTTTACTTTTCTAAAACCCCACTTAGATATGTTTTTTTCTGTAAAATAGTCTAAATCTTTTTCCCACCAATCCTGCTCAAAAGGCTCTCTTTTAGGTATAGTTATACCTTCATTTTTTAACCAATCTCTCATAGCTTCAAAGCAATCTTGTATACCAAACTCATACTCTCTACCTACTAAAGGGTAAAAACACTCTTTTGGCTCTACAATATTTAAATTCATATCTGGGTATGAAAAAATGTAATAAGGTATTCCTAGAGCATTGCAATGATTAGTATCGTTTTCACTTGGAGTATTATCATTATCTAAATGATTGTGTACAACTCCTATAATATCTGCTCTGTCTTTTATACTAAACCATTCTTCTGATGAAATTACAAATTCTTCGTTCTCTGAAGCAATATTCTTACAAGGAAACCAACGTTTTTTACCTTTTACAACACCAATTATACCACAGCCTTCTTTGGGGTACTCATTATCAAAATGAGCTTTTATCTCATCTATCATCTAAACTGTTTGGCTCCTGGGAACCCTCCAAAAGGTAATATGAAAGAAGTATTTAAAGTTTCATCACTATTATTTCCTTGGAATCGTATTTTACAAGAGTTTAGTGTTTTTCCACAAACATCTATTCTTGTCCAATATCCTTTTGAATTTCTAGGATTATATTGTCCATTTGAAGTTTCTGCAGGAACTACCCGTATAGTCTGCCAAATTTCTGTGTGGCCATTTGTAATTGTTTTTGTTTTGTACCCAAGCGCTCGAGAATCATTGCTAGTACTAGAATCATAAGTTGGTATTGAAGAAATATTTTTTGTTATAATATTATCGTCTTTATCAAAAAATCTTCCTTCGCTATCTAAAGGCCATATACACCCTCCATCTTCGGATGCTACAACAGGATCTTGTGTTCTATCGGGATAATAGTGTCCTTGATATTTCCATGGACAGTATTTTCCTATAACTACTCTGTTAGGAAGTGTTACTCCTTCTACATCCATAGGGCTTGCTAACTCAAATTGAACAATCATATTACTTTCTGAAGAGACTCTATCAATAATATAAGTTTGTGAAGGAAACTCCATAGGGGGGCTAGAGACTGAAGGAGCATCTGAAACTGTATACGTTTTTCCAAACAAAGTTCTACGTATAACTACTTTGCTGTTTAATAAATCTTCATTATTTGAAACTCCTTCTGCAACTAAAATATCTAAAATATCTTTTTCATCATCAATTCCATCTGAGTTATTTGCTATAGTTCTAGATATAATGGGAATATTTGCAACAGATAAAGTTGGTCTATTAGATGCTCCTGAGCTAGCAGTTTCTATTCCTTCTACTTCAATAGGTATTGCTACATATTCTTTTAAATTATAAGCAGAATTAGTTATTTCTTTTTCTGGAAAATAAATATTATTAGTTCCGTCGTCTAAACCATTAAAAAAGTATACTATAGTACCACTAGGCAAAGTTACTTCAAATAAGGTTACTAAAGCGTCAGCTGTCTCTTGTAATTGTACGGTATCTATTAAGTCGCTCATGGCTCATAAACTCTTCGTAGTGTGCATGTTAAAGAATGAAAGTTTTCTCTAATATAAGTTATGTTGTATTCTTGACAAACTACTTTTATTGTGCTATTTGATAAATTCCCTCCAGTAAAAGTGTCTGTTATAGTAAAGTTAAAACTTTTACCTGCTTTAGTGTCAAAAAAAGCAGCAATTAAATTTATATCTTGTGCAGTTCTATTGTTAAAAGAAATACTAAAAGAATCGTTTTTTGTATTTATTCCATCAAGAACTCTTTGCTCATAGCCATCTCCAAAGTTAGCAGTAAGAACCCTGTGTTGAGAATTTCTACTCATTCCTCTATCTGCAGTAGCTTCGAAAGCCGATTGACCTGAAGTATTTTTTAAAGAATTTACTTCCGATGCTGATATAGTAAAACTAAAAGTTGACATTAAGCTACTCCCATCGGATTAAGTATTCCACCGGCTCTTTTTTGATTATGTAACTCTTTTTGCACTGCCTGTGCTATCAAAACTCCTAATTTTTCTGATCGGTTATCATCAGCTTTGGAGTTTTGAGAAGAGTTACCGTTAGAATCTACTGCAACATTTACAGTAACATTGTTTTGTTGTCCTGCTCCATGTAAATCAACCGGTATAGACTTTCCGTTTGGTAAAGGTACTACTGCTTCTGTGCCGTGCAACATTGCAGGATAGCCTGCTTGGGGACCTTTAGCAATACCTCCTGCAGAATATCCAGGGCCTTTTGCAATTCCGCCATACCTATAAAAGTTCCCTTGCGATCCTGCTCCATACCCCTGTGGACTATTTGCTACAGCGGCTCCTGAACTATTATATTGAATTCCGCCAGTACTTCCAGTTCCCATTCCTATAATCGTTTGCATTATTTTTACAGCTATCATTTCTGCAATGAGTCGTGCAAGAACTTGTAAAATCATTCTACCCATATTTAAGAAAGCATCTTTTACACTTGAAGTTCCTTGAATAATAGAATCAAAAGCATCTGCAAATCCTGTTTCAAGACTTTGACTTAGCTTATCTGTAGCTTGCTGTAAAATATCCATGTTGTCTTCTGCTACCCTAGCTTTCTCTTCTAGTAACATTATTTCTCTTTTTCTTTGTAGGATTTCTTTTTGATGCGCTTGCTCTGCTAAGGGTCCTCCTGTTATTATTTTTTGCTCTAACTGAAGAAGCATTGCTTGTTTTTCACGAAGTAATAAGTTGGCTTCTTTTGCTTTTCTTTGAAGAACTGCCTGCCCTCTAGTAAGAGAAGGCAACCTAACATCACTTACTGCTTCTTTTTGAAGCTTAAATCTATCAAAAGCTATCCCATCTAACTCTGCTTCAATTTGTCTTAAAATTTCGGGTAGCTGTTCATAATTATCTCCGAGTAGCTTTTTAATAAGAACTCTTTGAGGGCCTTCTTCGATTTGTTGAGTAGTAAACCCTAAAGTTTTCATTATAGAATCTAAATTTTTAACTTCATTTACCATTTGTTCCAAACCAATACGGAGCTGTAAAGGGTCCCCGGAACCTAGTTGATTTTTTAAATTACTTCCCATACCTTGAAGATTGGTCATTCCTGAGCCAAACCCTAAAGCCGCTGCTTGTAGAGCGGCAATTTCGTCATCTGTGCCATTTTTTAAAGCTTCTATAAATGCGGGAGGTAATAGACTAAATCCTTCACTCTCAAGTATACTATCATACCTCTCTTTAGCATTTTTTTGCATTATAAGTATAGCATCCATACTTAGTCGTAACTTGTCATTTAATTCTTGTTTTTCTTCTTCTGTTAATTCACCTCTTAAAAACATACCCACAACGGCACTTTGTCTCGCATGAATATTATCTAGCTCTTCTTCATACTTTTCAAGAGCTTTTCTAGCGCCTCCTAAATTTCCTGTAGCTATTGCCTTCATTTGAGCTTCTACGTCTCCTTGGCCCGCTTTTCCGGAAAAAATATTTGCAAAATCTTCAGCTAAAGTAGAATACTCATTAGTTAACTCTTTTACTGTTTGTAAGCGTTTTTCTTCATATTCTGAGATTCCTTTAATAAAATCATTTTTTGCTTGAACTACTTCAAGCTCTTCTCTACTGGTACCTAAAGCACTTAAAGCTCTATCTTCCAAAGCCTGTAAGTTCTCTTCTATATTATCTGCAAAAGTAAACTTACTAAAAATTCCTTGTGAAGTATCATACCCCATTTTATTTAAAGCAGTCTCAACAATAGAATTATCTAAAAGTCTATTTAATCCTTCAATGATTAAGTTCAAACCAATTTGCAAGGTTTTTACCACGCCTGTTATCATTGCCTTGAAGCCATCAATAGCTCTAATAGGGCTTTCTTTTAGTTCTGCTAGGGCTTTACTAATAGCAATTATACCTGTTAGTACAAAACCTCCTATTTTTAAAGCAGATTTAAGTTTTCCCATATTTCTTTTCGCAAAGTTTGCAGCATCTCCAATTTTTCTCACACTAGTCGCTGTAAGACTAGCTGTTTTTTCTACGCCTTTTAATCCTATTAGAGCAGCTTTTCTGAAACCTTTTATCTCTTTTTCAGAATCATCTAAATTATCTTCAAACTTATTGATTTCTTTGTTTATATCTTCAATAGCTTCTACTGTTAAGCCTCCAAAAGCTTTTGAAGCTGTTTCACCTGTTTCTTCTAATTCTTTTTTAACTCTCTCTAAATCTTTCTTCAGACGCCCTAGAGCTTGAGGGGATACTACTTCTCCTGCTGCAAGTTTCTGTAATGTTTTACTCTTTGCTCCACCTTCTATTGCGGCACCTGCGCTTTTTTCTAGTTTTGTAGTAACATCTTGTAGTTTTTCTTCTAAAAATAAAGCGGCTAATTCTAAATCTTCTGCTTTATTTTTTATGAAGGAACCAATTTTACTTGCGGCACCTCCAGTAGCCATTTTAGTACCACCAACAGCAAGTTTGCCCATTTTAGCGACAGCACCTGCTACGCTTCCTACCATTAATTTTATTGCACCACCAAATCCTGCAATATTTGCAAGTATTAATGCAGCTAACGCTGCAAATGCAGTAGCGGCTGCTTGAGCATTGTTATTAATAATATTTACTAACCCCGTAACCGCAGGCATTGCTTTTTCTGTTATATCTTCTACTATTTTTTGAAATGTTTTCTGTAACTGTACAAAGGGGTTTGCTTCTGGGTCAATTGCTCCAAAAGTATCATTTAACTGTCTCATTGTTTCAACAAAAACTGCTTGACTTCGCTCTGCCGTTGTAAGAGCATCACGAGATTTGCCTATTGCAGTTGCATATCTTTCTGTTGCTTCCTCAAGTCGTAGAGTGATACCTAATTCATCCAATAGTTCTGGTTCTGCTTTTGATACACCTCTAAGCAGTCGGTTAAAGGTGTCTTCAAACTCAAGACCTAAACCTTTTGAAGCCTTTGTCGCTCCAACAACAAGCTCTTCTAGTTGTGCGTTAGAAAATCCTTTTGCAGCACCCGTAGCCGCGGCTTGAGCGGCCATTTTAAAATCCATCATTCCTTGAGAAGATTCTTGTAAATTATTGGTTAAAGTTTTTATTGCAAGACCAGAACTAGAAGCAAAATCAATTTGAGCTTTACGTAAGTTTTCTAAGTCTGCTGCTCTTTTTAAAAATCCGAATGCAGCGCTTAAGGCAAATACTTGAGCAGCAAAACTTGCATAGATACCTACAAGACCTCCCATGCCTTGAGACATTTTAGAAAAGTTTTTACCGGCGCCTGAAGAAGCTTGTGCAGCACCTTTTAGTCGTCTATCTGCAGTATGTGCGCTTGTACCTACATTGTCTAACTGCTTTCCAAGCTTAGCGGCATCAACGGAAACTTTTTCCATTTTACCGTTAACCATTACGTCAATAAAAACCTTATTTCGTTTTGCCATGTCAGCCTTTTACATTATGGGTGTAGTTTTTTCCACCGCTTTTCGCTTTACGTTCTTCTGCTTTGCGTTTTTTGTCTGCTTGATCTGCTTTATAAAGTACTATCTCTCTTTCATAAAGTTTCATAAAATATAGTACTATTCTAGGATTTTCTATTTGATAAACTTTAAAAAAGTAGTCTAGTCCATCCCAGTATTTTCCCATGTATGTTCCACTCATTCCTTCCCAGTGATCTGGTAGTAAGCTGAACATAAAAAATGCCACTTGAACTTCTTCTGGAAAGTCAGAAGGTTCGAGCGGCATTTTGGTAGGATCTGGTTCTTCCCCTAATTGTTCACATAGAAGCAAGTACTTCTCTACATCGAAGTTACTATCTGCCTCCTGTACATATCGCTTTAGTAGAGATTGGATTCGCTCTACTTGCTCCCAGTAAAATTTTCAAGATCACCTACAGTTTCGGTAACCCACGTATCAAATACGTTAGAGTTCTTCATAAGAAGCTCTGCGTTTTCTTGAGTATAGGGAAGCTCATCTTCAGGGTCGTAAGCCGAGACATCTACCAAAAGAAGCTCTTCTAGGTACGAAAACTTCAAGCCAGACCACGTTTTAATGACTGCTTTACAATACTCTAACAAAAACTTTTCTTCATCTAATACTTCTTCAGGTTGTCGAGTTTTTTTATCAAACTTCGTGCTTACACATTTTTTACGCAACTTAAGAAGTTCTTCTCTTCCTAGATAGCAAAGTGATACTTTCATATCTTTGTATCCGGGAAAATCAATAGAAACAGTTTTACTTGGAGTCATCAGACTCGCTAAAGAAACAGGTGAATCGCTCATTTTTTATCCTTTGAGAGTGTAAATTTATATCTTGTAATTATAGGTGAAAGGAGGTGAGATGTCAAGATTTATTTTTTATAGGAGTAAATAAAAAGGGGCCGAAGCCCCTTAAGATATGATATTTTATTATTATGCGCCGACGTACTTTATAGACAGTTCGTCAGTTCCATCAATTGTGCTAGGCAACGCATGGAAAGTAGTTTCAATTGAGATAACATCATCAATTGAGTGAGTAGGAACTTCTAGGTGACACTGTGACATTAGCAATTCAACTCGAGGAGTTGCAGTTCCTCCAACTTTGAAGGTTAAAGTAAAGTCATTTGTAATCTTAGTAGTATCTTCGATAATGTTTTCAAATAGTTCCGCACTTGAATCATCCGCCGCGTTTAGATAACACGTAAAGTTACCAGAAACAGAACGAGTTCCAGTTACATGGCCTAAAGGCTGATTAACTACGCCTAGAGTTTCTGGAGTAAGGAACGTAATATTATTTGAAACTGTAACGTTTCCTCCTGTTAATACTAAGTCGTAAGTTGCAGGATGATTACCTCCCATAGCTGTAGCAGCCGTTAAGCTTGTTAAACGATTACGAATAAAGTTGCTTGTATCACTTGCACCCGCGCCTTCTGTAACAGTAGCAGTAGGTTCGCTGTCTTCAGTAATAATCTTACCAAAACCTGACCAGTTAATAGTAGCAATTCCATCAATATCAAAGTCAAGAGAAGCTTCGTTTACAACACAGCCTGCAATCTTATAAGTCGTTTTTGTGCCGGAGCCTGCTCCACCCATTACAAAAAAGATATCTGCTTCTCCTAAAGTAGTCTTATTGGAAGAAGTAAAGGCAATATCAAGATCTGTAGTATCTCTAGTAAATCCAGTAAAATCATAAGAGGCATAAGCAGCATCTCCAACCATTAATGCCCAAAGAACTTCTTCTACTGCGTGATGGCTGTCTTGTGTATCATCCGCGTTACCTGAGCCGCTCGCTTTGAAGGGGCGCATATAAGTTGAAAAACTCCACTCTGCAGGTGCATAGGAGTCTGTAAACATTTGGCGACCCCGTCGGCTGTTGCCGCTAGTGTCTGCCATCTCGTTCAGAGTAATTTCTGACGCATTTGTTGCTTGCGAAAAGGAGAATCCATCAAGAACAGGCATTTCCCAAATAGCACTGCCTATCTTAACGAATACCTTAGTATCGCGACTAAAATATAATGTATCTGTCATAGTATATCTCCTATGGTATTGAAAGGACTAGGACGTGAACGTTTGTTCGTGCCAGCCGTTTCTAGTAACGAACCTCCAGAAGGATTTCTCCTACACCTAGGGGTTCCAATACTCCTTCATCAGTATCAATACTAATAATACTGATTTGATGTGTGTGTTCTGTATCGCCTCGACGATTTGTAAACTCTAATCGAGAATTAGTCTCAACTACAGTCTCTATGTCTTCTAACAGTTCATCTAAAGCTACAGTCGGGTCTTCGTCTTTTACATATACTCTAATGGTAATTGCAAAAAATCTATCTTTATAACCTCCGCCTTGATACTGTCTGCTTTCCCCTCCTGCATTTAAGTGCAGTGCAGGAAACTCATCTACTTCATCCCAGAATTTTAGTCGAGGATGAACATTTCCATAAACATTAGTATTAAAGTCTCCATTTCCATCAATTTCTTTTAACTTGTCTACTAACGCATTAACAATTCCTAGCCTACGGGTAGTGTATATTCTATTTGTATCCGTAGTCATTAGCTTCTCCTGACTCCATATCTCCCAACCGCTAATTCAGTAGCTATTTGTCGTATGGACATTTCTATTAAAAGTCTTGGGTCTCTATCACGAGTATACATTTTACCTCCAGGAGCAAAAACTGCATAAGGATTTGTCATATAATTATAACCAATACTTAAATTACCCTTTGCAGTTGTAGTTGCATTAGCGGTAACAGTGCTAGCAAATCTTCCTGTACGATAAACCAGTCGAGGAGAAGTCATATTGTCCATCAAAGTATCATGAAGCCTTATATTAATCATAGCAATAATATTATGTAAGCTATACTCTGATTCAGACCCTTTAAGATCTCCTGATCCTTTTCTAGAGCGCCTTACTTTTTTAGTAAGAGGCTTTTTTGTAGTTACTGCTTTATCTTTTGCTTTTCGTCTTCTTTTTTTCGTTCCTGATTTTACGTGTTTACCTTTTGAAATATCTGCCGTTACAGAGTCAAGTATCATATCTGTGTGGTCGTCTTCCATGCTTGGACTTCCTGACATGGTATACCAATTCTGGGTTTGTGCCCACTCAAATATAGCGTCTTCTAATTCTGGTTTAATATTTTTCCAATCTGCTGGTACACCTCCTGCAGGATTTTCTTTACTAGACATTAAGCTAAGGCCTACTTCTACACTTTCTTTTATAGTGTATTTTCGTCTTCGACCTCTTCCACTAGTTTCGAAGTACATTTCTACCCCGAACTTATCGGATAGCTTTTTTGCCTGCTCACTAGCAACAAATCCTCCAAAAAGATTTGTTCTGCTTAAACTTTCCATGGATTTAGCTAGTTGTGCCATTCCAACTGTAATAGGGTCTCCATGCATATTCTGCTTGGTACCATGTTGTCTAGATAATCCTAAATTAAAAGACTCTGTCTCTTCTTCTCCGAACTCTACTTTTAAAGAAGCTTCTAAGTATCGTATTGCTGCTCTTTTAACTACTCTAAAAGGTTCTGTGTCTCGTCCGGTTGCTTGAGTAAAAAATACTACTTGAGTGCTGCTAAATCTGATTGCATGCTTATCACTAGGAGTTCTTAGATGTCTTCTAAGATTTATCATAGCATAACGAGCAGCTCTATGTAAAACTACATCATCTACAAAAGGTAGTTTTGATTTTCTTTTTTGAGCAAGCCCATAGCTATGCTTTATACCATGAAAAAGATTTTCTGTAGTTACCAAAACTTTTTGAGGCATTTTATCAACGCCTCTTCTAGCGTATCTGCTATTTGCTGCTTTATACATACGGCGCATAACACGCTTAATGTTTGCCTGAGCCATTAAAAGTTTTTATACATATCAAGTACTCGCTTAATATGGTCTGGGAACGCTACACTATCGCCTCTTCCAATTTGATTCTCTACAGTTGCTCCTGATAAAGTGCGTCGAGGAGTATGCTCATCTTTCATGTAGTACTTGATTAAGTCTACAACTGCTAGTCGCAAGTCTACAGGACATACGGAGTACCCTGCTGTATATGTAACTTTTACTGATCCCGCTCCACGAGGCCAGTTTTTATAGGTAGATCCTGTTACGTACAGTACACTATCCGTCGTCGTGTCAAGATAATAGTCTGTAGTTGGCACGGTGGTGTAACTTTCCGTAACAGAATCTCTTTTTTCTACAGAAACAATAGCATTTACTGGAGACTCTGTAAGCTGTACAATATGAGTGTCCCAGTCCATGTTAAATGTTTCTACTTTATTAGTTGTGTAGTGGTCAACAATACTGTTTCCACAATAAGTTTTTACTAATTGACTCACTGAATCAATCATTTGATTTATACGAAAGTCGTCCTTAGGATTAGTAAGGCCTTCAATCTGTTTATAATCTGCAAGAGTAATTAAATTTGCCATAATAAATCAATTAGTAAAAACTTGGGGAGGAAAACCTCCCCAGTTTATTAGCTATAGCTATTAAGCTACTGCGTCGAGTCGAACTACAGAAACGTCTGCTGCAGTGTCTGCTACGAGCTGGTTAAAGCCGAGAGACTGAGTAGCAACGATAACGTTACGCTGGTTCATTACTTCGTAGTCTTGCTCTACGTTCACACCGCGGAGGCGTGGGATAGCAAAGTTACGAACGTTGACCGCTAGACCAACACAAGCGTTGTCAGCTTCCGCAGGGAAGTTGTCAGATACGATTACGGGAGTACCGAAGATCGCACCAACCTGACCAGTGATCTTGGTTGCGACGTCTGAACCTACGTCTGTGATGTCCGCGAAGCCTGCGTCTGCAATCAGATCGTAGTAACGCTTCTGAGATACTACATATACGAGCTCTTCTGGCATCATACCATACTTACCCATCAACTTACGAGCTGAGAGGAAGTCGGCTGCGTCTACCGCAGTTCCGCCAAGGTTAGCTGCTGATACTGAAGTATCAAAAGTGTTGCTGCCTGCGAGCTTGATGAGACCATCAAAGTCGTCAGAGCCGCCAGTAGCTACGTGGTTGAGCAGAGCATCGTCAACTGCGCGAGCGTGTGCACGTGCAACTGATTCTACAAGCATAGGCATCAAGTTGATGAGTACTTCCTCGTCAACGTGGTTATCCATCAACGTGGTTGAGATCAAACGGTATGCCTTGAGTACTACCTGTGCAGGCTGAGGAGTAGCACCGCCGCGAGTAGTCAAGTTGCCAGATGTAGCAGCGCCAGTCTGGAACGTAGCCAGACCAGTATCTTGCTGGATTGGCAGTACTTGTGCTTGTGAGTTGATCTGGATCTCACGGAATGCACGTGCGAGGCGAAGCTCACGCATGATTTCCTTCTCGATTTGACCAGAAACTTCAGTAGCAATGTTTGGAGCAGCAGAAGCGTAAGTTACGCCAGCCTTCTCGATTACATCACGACCGTAAGCAG
>Ga0213865_10000687_pt1 | contig 22836 bp, 22 predicted proteins | sample PICome_6_FD_160100 | JGI IMG/M metagenome (GOLD analysis project Ga0213865, IMG submission 160100) | Coastal seawater microbial communities near Pivers Island, North Carolina, United States - PICO282 | ecosystem: Environmental > Aquatic > Marine > Coastal | place: USA: North Carolina...
CGGATAGACCAGAGACCATGCGTGGTGTCAGTCTTAAGTTCCTAGTTATGGATGAGTACGCTGACATGAAGCCAGAGGTTTGGGAGCAGATACTTAGACCTGCACTGGCTGACCAAAAGGGTGATGCACTGTTCATTGGTACGCCAATGGGACGTAATCACTTTTATGATTTATATACGTATGCTTGTATTGGTGAAGACCCTACGTTTGCAGGTTATCACTTTACTAGCTACGATAATCCACTGCTAGACCCTGAAGAGATTGAAGCGGCTAAGAACTCTATGTCAGCTTTTAGTTTCCGTCAGGAGTTCATGGCATCATTCGAGGCACAAGGTAGTGAGTTATTTAAAGAAGAGTACGTTCAATTTTCTGAGGAAGAACCTCAATCAGGTAGTTATTATATTGCAGTCGATTTGGCAGGTTTTGCTGATGTGGCGAAAGCTACAACCAAAACTAAAAGACTTGACCAAACAGCTATCTCAGTTGTTAAAGCAGGTGAAGAAGGTTGGTGGGTCGCTGATATCATTTATGGTCGATGGGGTGTGGAAGCCACTGCTAGAAAAATTTTTGAAGCTGTACGAGACTATAGTCCAGTGGCTGTCGGGATTGAGAAAGGGGCGTTAAAGAACGCTGTACTTCCATACATCTCAGACTTAATGAAGTCCAACAATAGGTTCTTCCGTATAGATGAACTTACTCACGGTAATAAAAAGAAAACAGATAGGATTGTTTGGGCGTTACAAGGTAGGTTTGAACACGGTAAGATAACACTTAACAAGGGAGAATGGAACGCTACATTCCTAGATGAACTATTCCAATTTCCTAATCAGCTTGTACATGATGACTTGATTGACTCGTTGGCGTACATAGACCAACTGGCTAACATAGCCTATACATCAGATTATGTAGAAGAAGACTATGAATTTTTAGACGCATACGCAGGGTACTAATATGTTATTAGAGGACAAACAAGAATTAAGCATTGAGCAAAGCCTAGAGGGTTGGGTTATTGATAAATGTCAGAGTTGGCGTGACCACTTTGAATCCAACTACTCAGAGAAGTTTGATGAGTACTATCGCCTTTGGCGCGGTCAATGGGCGGCAGAGGACAGAACAAGAGATTCAGAACGCTCCAAGATTATCTCTCCTGCTTTACAACAAGCAGTTGAGTCATCCGTTGCGGAACTAGAGGAAGCTACCTTTGGTCGTGGCAAGTGGTTTGACATTGAGGATGACGTATCAGATAAAGATAAACGCGATATAGCTATTTTACGTGAGGTCTTATATAAAGACTTTAAAAAGAATAAAGTCCGTAAGAGCGTAGCTGAGTGTCTTATTAATGCGGCAGTATTTGGTACAGGTATTGCTGAAGTAGTATTAGAAGAAGAGAAAGAGTTTCAACCTGCAACACAACCTGTAATGGGTGGCGAATTAACAGCGGTTGGTGTCAACATCGTAGATAAAACCTGCGTCAAGCTACGACCCGTTATGCCACAGAACTTCCTTATCGACCCGTTAGCTACCTCCGTTGAAGAAGCGTTGGGTTGTGCTGTAGATGAATTTGTACCTACACACCTAGTAGACCAACTACAGGAACAAGGTGTTTACCGTAACGTATATGTAGGCGAAGCCGCACCAGACTTCGACATTGAGCCAGATAAAGATTTGTCAGTGTTTGAGGATGATAAGGTACGCCTAACTAAGTACTACGGTTTAGTACCTCGTCATTTATTAAAAGCGGCACAAGAAGAAGATGAAGCAGAAGAAGTAGAAGAATTAGTCGCTAGTGAAGAGGATGACTCTTATTACGTAGAAGCTATTGTTGTTATTGCTAATGACGGTACACTGCTTAAAGCAGAAACTAATCCATACATGATGGGCGACAGACCTATCGTTGCATTTCCTTGGGATGTCGTTCCTAGTCGTTTTTGGGGACGAGGTGTATGTGAGAAAGGGTATAACTCACAAAAGGCGTTAGACGCTGAAATACGAGCTAGAATCGATGCTCTTGCATTGACTATCCACCCAATGATGGCTATTGATGCTACACGTATGCCTAGAGGCTCTCGTGCTGAGGTACGTGCAGGTAAAACCATACTAACTAACGGTTCACCTAAAGAAGTACTACAGCCTCTTAACTTTGGTAATGTTAGTCAGGTTACGTTTGCACAAGCCGCTGAACTACAGAAGATGGTACAGACAGCTACTGGTGCTATTGACTCTGCGGGAATCCCTGGTTCTATAAACGGTGACTCAACAGCCGCAGGTATCTCTATGAGCCTCGGTGCTATTATCAAGCGTCACAAGCGTACCCTAATCAACTTCCAAGAATCATTCCTTATTCCATTCGTAACTAAAGCCGCACATCGTTATATGCAGTTTAACCCTGAGCGTTATCCTGTTGCGGACTACAAGTTCCACACATCTAGCAGTCTAGGTATCATTGCTCGTGAGTATGAAGTTACACAGCTTGTACAGTTACTACAAACCATGCAACAAGACAACCCAATGTACTCACAGTTGATTATGTCCATTGTAGATAACATGAACTTGTCTAACCGTGAAGAACTCATCATGGCTCTACAACAAGCTAATCAGCCTAACCCACAGGCACAGCAAGCACAACAAGCTATGCAACAAGCACAAGTGGAGTTCCAAAAGTCACAAACTGCGGCACTACAGGGTCAGGCTACAGAGTCTCAAGCTAGAGCGCAAAAACTTATGGCGGAAGCTAGTGTCGTACCACAGGAACTTGAGATTGACCGTATTAAAGCTGTTACGGCTAATCTTAAAGCAGGAGATGCGGATGACAAAGAGTTCCAGAAGCGTCTTAAAATATCAGAGCAGTTACTCAAAGAACGTGAAGTAGCTGTAAAGGAAGGTAAACAAAATGATAACACAACTCCAGTTCAACAAGGCGTTACAGGAAATCAACGAGTCGTACCAGAAGCAGAACCAACGCTTAGAGGCATTGGAAGCGGAAGTCCGAGACCTCAAGGCATCCCTAGAGGAGAAGTCTAATGCCCGCAAAAAGAGACCCAAGACTAGCTAGAGTAGGAGTCTCTGGTTATAATAAACCTAAGCGTACACCGAATCACCCTAAGAAGTCTCATGTGGTGGTTGCTAAGGAAGGTGATAAGATTAAGACCATACGCTTTGGTGAGCAGGGAGCAAAGACTGCGGGTAAACCTAAGGCAGGTGAATCCGCTAAGATGAAAGCTAAACGTAAGTCCTTTAAGGCTAGACACGGTAGAAATATATCCAAAGGTAAAATGTCTGCGGCTTATTGGGCTGATAAAGTCAAATGGTAGAGAGGTAATAGCTATGCCAATGGTAGGTAAAAAGAAGTTCCCATACACTAAAGCAGGTAAGACTGCCGCTAAGAAAGCCGCTAAGAAAACTGGTAGGAAAGTAAAGAAAGTAAAAGGTAAGTACTAATGGCTAGAACCGATGAAGCTAAATGGAAGCGCATCGTAGCCGCAGTTAAAGCAGGAAGCAAAGGCGGGAAGGCAGGACAATGGTCTGCTCGTAAGGCACAGTTAGCCACTCAACGCTACAAGAAGGCGGGCGGTGGTTACACTGGCGGTAAGACTAAAGCCCAAAAGTCTCTATCTAAGTGGACTAAAGAGGATTGGGGAACTAAGTCTGGTAAGCCTAGCACTCAGGGTAAGAAGGCTACAGGTGAGCGTTACTTGCCTAAGAAGGCACGAGAGTCTTTGTCTAAGAAGGAGTATGCCGCTACGTCACGTAAGAAACGTGCTGACACCAAAGCAGGTAAACAATTTAGTAAACAACCTAAAAAGATTGCAAAGAAAACAGCAAGACATAGAAAATAGTTCTTGACTTTTGTGACCAAATATGGTATAATATTCCTATAGTATACGTTAAGTATATTATATAAATTAATAATTAAAGCTGTCCATTAAGGAGAAACAGTGTATGACAGATGTAGAACTTGAGAAGTACTATCGTTCCTTTGAAGAAATGTTCCGTTTAGATGGTTGGAAAAATTTATTACAGGACATTAAAGGAAGTGCTGATAATATCAACTCAGTAGAAGCCTGTCAGGATGACAAAGACCTTTACTTTCGTAAGGGACAACTTGTAGTCATGGCTAACCTACTAAACTTAGAAGCACAAATCGAAACAGCTAAACAGCAACAAGAAGAAGACGACTCGGAAGAATGAGACGTTTATTTGACTTCAAATGCGACAACGGACACGTCAATGAATTTTTAAGAGACGTAGAAGTAGAAGAAGTTGATTGTCCTGATTGTGAGTTGAAGGCTAGAAAAATTGTTACACCAGTTAAAGTTAATCGTGAAAAGAACTCTTGGAAGGAAGTCCGTAGATGGTCTAAACAAAGAGAGTCACAAATAAAACACGAACGCAAACACGGAGTAACACTATAACGTAAGGACAACTCCTGACCATAGAACCCTTACATTTAATACACCTCCATAATGATATAATCACGGAGTTTAATAATGGCAAGACTAATAGAAGAGCGTCCAACGGAAGACGTAGAAGAGCAAGACATTGATAACCAAGAAGTAGAAGAACAAGAGCCTCAAGTTGAACCAGAGGGAACTCTTGAAGAACCTGAAACAGATTTACCTGATAAGTATCAAGGGAAGTCTACAGCTGAAATAGTAAGGATGCACCAAGAAGCTGAGAAACTCTTAGGTAAGCAAAGTTCTGAAGTAGGGGAGTTACGAAAGGTTGTTGATGACTACATCCAGACACAACTCTCGACCCAAGAAACACAAGCAACACAGGCTGACGAAGAAATAGACTTTTTCTCAGACCCCGACAAGGCAGTCGAAAGAGCAATTAGTAATCACCCTAAGATTAAGGAAGCTGAACAAATCAGCAACCAATATCGCCAGTCAACGGCAATGAACAAACTGCAAACTAAACACCCTGAGATGCAGGAGATTTTGCAGAATGAGAAGTTCGCTGAGTGGATTAAGGGTTCAAAGATTAGACAACAGCTCTTTGTACAGGCAGACCAACAGTATGATTATGATGCCGCTGACGAGTTATTTTCCCTATGGAAGGAACGTCAACAGGTTGTCACTCAAACTGTAGCCAATGAGAAACAGCAACGCAAGCAAGCAGTTAAAGCCGCATCGACAGGAAATGCTCGTGGTAGCGGTGAACAGCGAGGCAAGAAGGTCTATAGACGCGCAGACATTATTAAACTAATGCGTACTGACCCCGATAGATACCAAGCACTATCAAATGAGATTATGCAAGCGTATGCAGAAGGGAGGGTACGAAACTAATATTATTTTTGGAGAATTAAAATGACTGATTCAACTTATCCCGCAAATGGCGGTTTCGTAAACAACACTAGCGCGGCTACTTTCATTCCAGAGATTTGGAGTGATGAGGTTATTGCCGCTTACCAAAAGAACCTTGTACTAGCTAACCTAGTCAAGAAACTATCTATGACTGGCAAGAAAGGTGATACTCTTCACATTCCTAAGCCTGTTCGTGGTGATGCACACGCTAAAGCAGAAGGCGTTGCAGTTACTGTACAAAATGCTACTGAAGGCGAAGTACAAGTAACAATCAACAAGCACTTCGAGTACTCGCGTCTAATCGAAGACATCACTGAGACTCAAGCACTTGCTTCTCTTCGTCAGTTCTACACTGGTGACGCAGGTTACGCTCTAGCTAAACAAGTAGACACTGACTTGTTTGCTCTTGGTAAAGGCTTTGAAGGCGTTGATGATACTACTTATGTTGGTACTAACTCTTATCAGTTCAACGGCACTACTGGCATTGAAGACTATGCCGCTGATGCTGTAGCTTCTGGTGACTTATTCAACGACAACGGATTCCGTGACTTAATTCAAAAAATGGATGACGCTGACGTACCTATGGATGGTCGTTGCTTAGTAGTTCCTCCATCAGTTCGTAACGAAATCATGGGCATTGACCGCTATTCTTCAAGTGACTTTGTAGATGGTCGTGTTGTAAACAACGGTCAAATCGGTAACTTGTACGGTATTGACATCTATGTTTCTTCTAACTGCCCAATCATCGAAACTGCCGCGGCTAACTCTGCGGGTGGTGACGTTAAACAAGGTATGTTGTTCCACAAGGACACTATGGTTCTTGCAGAGCAAATGGGCGTTCGTTCACAAACTCAGTACAAGCAGGACTTCCTTGCTACTCTATACACTGCTGACACTTTGTATGGTACTGCTGTTCTACGTGAAGACGCAGGCTTTAACGTAATGGTTAACGGCTAATAGTTGTAACTTAAGGGGTTTCTTCGGAAGCCCCTTTCCCTTTCTTCTCTTTTTTTTAATCACATAGGATTGTTTCATGGCTATATTCAGAGGTGTAGGCGGTGCAGGTACTGCGTCAGACAATGCATTCTTATTGGAGATTAGTGAAGCATCCGAGGCGGCACAAGCCGCGGCTCAACAAGCTGAACAATCAGCCCTTGCCGCTGTAAATGCAGAGGTAAGTTCAGCTACCTTTAACACCAGTGACGGTGTACTTACATTGACTAAGACAGGCGGTGCAACAGTTACCGCAGACCTTGATGGTAGGTTTCTTACGTCATACACAGAAACAAACGATTTATCCACAGCTGTAACGTGGGCTAATGTTCCTGATGCAAATATAACTGAGTCTAGTGTTACACAACACCTTACTGCTTCTAATGTGTCTGCCGCAGGTGCGCTAATGGATTCAGAAGTAACTAACCTAGCACAGGTTAAGGCTTTTGATTCAAGCGATTATGCTACATCTGCACAAGGCACGACAGCAGACAACGCCCTGCCTAAAGCAGGTGGGCAGATGACGGGTAACATTACTTTCTCTGGTACACAAACTGTAGACGGTAGAGATTTATCTGTAGATGGTGCTAAACTAGATAATATTGAAGCAAATGCAGACGTAACGGACACAGCTAATGTAACATCCGCAGGTGCGCTAATGACTACAGGGGGTCAGCTAACGGGTAACATTACTTTTTCTGGCACACAAACTGTAGACGGTAGAGACTTGTCTGTTGACGGTTCTAAACTAGATAGCATTAAAAAAAGAACATTTGGTAATACAACTGGAATTAGTATCACTACTACTAGTCCTGTAACAATATTTGAAGGCGGTATTGCCGCTCCAAACGTTAATGCATTACAAACAATGACAGCACGTTTTCACTTAAGGGTTAGTAACTCAAGCACAGCTAATAAATTAAATAACCAATACTACCTTACTAAATTTCTTTATTCAAAAGGCACATCAGGTGTTTCTATAGGTACAGCAACTTATGATAGTTCACCTTCCCCTTATAATGCATGGTATTATGTGTCTGGTGATAAAACAGATATTATTGTTCCAAACAGAGGAAGAATGGCAACATCATCGGCAGGTGCTAGTAGTGGTCAAGTATTAGGTAGTTATTATGATTCAACTAATAATAGAACATATTTCAGAATAAGTAAATTTCCAGATGCAACCACTGTTTATAATAATGTAACTGTTTACTATTCTGTAGATAGTTTTGTTAATTCAGGTTCTTATGTTGCAAATAATAATAATTTCAATAGTAGGTATTTTAGTCTTTTAGCTAAATCTCTTTCTACTCCTACATACCAATCTCCTGATATTGCCATAGAAGATAGTTTTGGTAGGTCGAGTACTGCTACAAAATTTAAAATAGAAATTGATTTTATTACTAGCTTAACAAATATAAGCGTTGGTGTTTATGATTTTATGGGACATACTGAGGTTTCACCGTGATACAAATTGGATATACAAAACTAGTAGAAGAAGATTGGGTTGATGTTATTGAAACGACTATTGAAAACACTGATATGCTAGAAGTAAATCAAGAGGTTGAGGATGTTCGTTTATCTTTTGGAAGCAGGTCAGATGTTGTACGAGTCTTTTGGCAAGAGTATTTTGGCGAAGACGATGAAGAAGGTAACAGGATATACCGAAAAATTGGACATATAGATGTCGCTTAATTGTGCCACCAACTGACACACAAAGAAATCCATCGTAACAAGGAATAATATTATGGTAACGGAAGAAACAAAACAAGCTGTAGACGTAATGGCGGCATCAACTGGTATAATGTCGTTGGCGGCTTGGTTGCCTCCCGTTGCTAGTTTATTTACGATTATCTGGTTAGGTATTCGTATTTATGAGTCAAAGACAGTACAAGATTTATTGCGTAAGAAATGAGACAAGTTTTTTGCTTACTAATGATGTTGTCTTGGGTAACACTGGCGGACAACGCTCAGGAAGGTAGTTTGAATACGTACCACGGTGCTAACTCGACTACTAATAGTAACAATACAACTACAGATACGTCAACTAGTAATACGTACAATGGAGCAGGAAGCAGTAGCGAAATACCAGTAGGTTCTGCAATCACTCCTAGTTACATGAGTAATGGTATGGACACTTGCCTTAAGGGTTCAGGTGGTTCATTACAGACAGTAGGCGTAGGTTTGTCAAGCGGTAGTTATGATGTTGACCCTGAATGTAACAGACGTAGGGACGCTAAAGTACTAGCTGATTTAGGAATGAAGGTAAGTGCCGTAGCACGTATGTGCCAAAGCACTGAAGTATGGAAGGCAATGTTTATCTCAGGTACACCTTGCCCCATACTGAACAACGGTAAGTTGGTTGTAGGTAAACGTGCTATGTTAGTTATGAAACGTCAGCCAGAGACTTACATACCAGACTACAACAAGAAAACAAAAGATTGGTACAATACTGTATTAAACATAGGAGGAGAGGACACAGATGAAGAAGATACTATTATCTCTATTAGTGCTAAGTTCCGTAGCTCACTCAAGTGAGTACGATGCTTTACTAGAATCTAGCACTGCTATAGTTGACAAAATCAATACTGGTATCCTCCTAGTAGGTGCGGCTCAGGAATACGCACATCATGGTGATGCTTTGTCGGACGGCACTATGTCCACCACAGCACACATTAGTGAAGCTGAAGTACAAGCGTACAATACTGCATTGACTAACTTTGCTACTAACTATCAGCCATATGGTGACGTTAAGGCTGTATTAGAAAACAAAGCTATGGAAGAACTAGAACTAATGGATGATGCCATTGGTACATTCACTGAAGTTGTTGTAGAGATGATTGAAGTACAACAAGTAGCTGAACGTGTAGAGGAAGCTCAAGGTAATCCACAGCAGGAAGAAGAAGTACAGACGTTTGTAGCTGAGACTGTAGAAGTCCTACAGATTGAACAAGAGACTGTTGACACTTACAACCAGTCAGTAGATGACATTGAGACTCACGCTAACAACGCTAGTGCTTATTTAGCCGTAGCTAACTCAGAGGAAGCTGTAGCATTCCTAGAGCAAGGCGTTGAGAATGCTAACACTACAGCGGAGCAGACTAACATCTTCTATGACGCTAACGCACAGTGGGTGTCTATGGGTTATCCTACCACACGTAACCTAACGGCTATATTCCTTAACGGTAATGACGACATAGGTTTAAACTTGTACGTTACTGAGACTGACATCCTAGCGGCAGGTAGTGAATCAGAGTTCTTCCAAACAGGACCAACTCATCTAGGTTACTCTTGCTTTATGTATGGAACGGAGTGTGTTGAACTATGAGTTTAGAAAGTACAGAACTCAAAATAGGTGACACATCATTTAAGGGCGTATGGATTGCCATCGTACTTGGTATTGGTAGTACTATAGGTGGTGGCGTATGGACAGCCTCTAGTTTGTACAGCAGACTGGAAGCAGTAGAGGCACAACAGATACCTGATATAAGCCCCATACGTGAGAATCTAGCGACTTTAGGCACAAGACTAGAGACACTACTAGGACAACAAGAAAAGCTCTTAGAATTGAATACAGACGTTTCTAAGCTATCTAACGATATAGAGGCTATGAAAGCTACAGTAACAAAAGCAGAAATTATTATTAATGACATTGGTGATACAGAAGTAAAGTTCAAAACAATAAACAAAGAGATAGAGGATTTGTGGCAGGGGATGGACTACCTGAATGCAAGCCCTTTACAGAGGTAAATTATGTTACAGCAATTAATTGGACCAGTTACAGGTTTACTTGACAAATTTATAGAGGATAAAGACAAGAAGAATGCTATCGCGTTTGAACTTTCGACAATGGCTGAAAAACACGCGCAGGAACTTGCGAAAGCGCAAATTGAAGTTAATAAGACAGAAGCGGCACACAAGAGCTTATTTGTGTCAGGTTGGAGACCTGCTGTTGGTTGGACTTGTTGTCTTGGACTTGCGAGTAACTTCCTTCTTATCCCGATGGCAAATTTTGCGCTTGCTCTTGCCAATTCTACCATTGAAGTCCCTGTTCTAGATTTGTCAACTATGATGCCAGTCCTTATGGGTATGCTTGGTTTAGGTGCTATGAGAACTGCTGAAAAAGTTAAAGGTGTCGAAAGGAATAAATAATGAGCGTATATCAACGTCCTCCAAATTATTATTTTCTACCTAAAGCACAGCAAGAAGAAATAGATAGAAAAATATACGAGCAGAAAGTTGCTGATGGTGTTATTGCTTCAGGTAGCGGTATGCTTAGTTATGCTCCTTCTACTGGCTCTGGTGCGAGCAAGGCTTTAGCGGCAGAAGGTAAAACACCTGAATCCGAGATTTATTATACACCTGAAGAATTAGCCGCCCGCGCTGAAGAAGAAGAAAAAATAAGAGCAGAAAAAGCCGAAGAAGCAAAACGTGTTTCTGAAAGAATGGCAATAGCGGCTTATGAAGAAAGAAGAAAAGAAGAGGACTTTGAGAATCTTTTTCGTTCAGGAGAGTTTGAGCAAGGAGATTATGAAGAGCGCAAAGAAGAATACTTTGAAACTGACAGACCAGACAAAGACTTTAAAAGCGCAGAAGAAAATTTAAATTACCGTGAAAAGATTTTAAACTTTAATGATGTAGATAATTACTTTGATAAGTTTTCAGATGAAGAAGAAATCTACTCAGTAGCGGCAGGTGAACTAATAACTAGAAGAGATGATGCTTTATTATCAACGTATACATCTCCTGATAGCTTAGGCGCGGCAAAAGAAAGAGCAGATTATTATTATATACAAAGCTTAGAGAGAAGCCTTGAAAAAGCGACAACTGCTGAAGAAAAAAAATCTTTAAAAGAATTAATAGACAAAGGCGCACCTAATTTTGATACAATAGAAGATATTAAAAATTGGGAATCTTTAGAGTCTACTTATAAAAACAAAGACTCCAGTAAAGATTTTAGCGTTGAACGTGCTGAGTATGATGCTTTAGATATGCAAAAAACCGTAATGGCTGAGTTTGTGACTCAACCTGCGGGAGGCGGCTTTAGTGACTTTAGAAGAGAGTACGGTGGTAACTTTGCATATCGTGCTTTTACATTACCAAAGGATGAGTCTGGTAATACCATACAACCTGAATACAGGGGAGATGTACGTTTAAACACAGGAACGGCTTACAATCAAATATCTTCCTCTGTACTAGAAGATAAAGATTCGACAATAGGTGGCTTTGGTGAAACTACTTATGTACTTCCTGAGTTTGAAGAGCCAAGTAAACTTCAACAGTTTGCTCAACCTTTAGGTCTTATTCTTAGCGCAATCTTTCCGCCTTCCGCACCTATTATTATGGGTGTGTCTACAACAATAGCAACAGACGGAGATATAGAAGAAGGTATAAAATCTGGTTTAGAAACCTACGTAACAGGTAAAATAACCGATATAACTAAAGACCAAATATTAGATGCTTATGAAGCCGCAGATATTCCTGTACGAGAACTTGACCTATATACACAATCAAAATTAGTTGAAGTTACAAACGATGTTTTAGCAGGAAAGTCAGGAACAGAGTCAGCCGAATCAGCAGTTAAAAGTATTATATGGAAAAACTTAAAAGAAACCGCATCGGAAGAATTTCCTGAAGGCGAAGGTTTTGATTTTGATTTCGATTTTGATTTGTCAGGTATTAATATAGGTGGGTTTGATTTAGATTTATTTGACGATATTAAAGGGTTAGATTTTTCTGGTTTGGATTTACCTGATTTTGATATAAGTTTTCCAGATGTAAAGCTACCAGACATAGATATAGATAAGCCTAACATAGATTTAGACTTTCCTGATTTTCCTGAATTAGAATTAGGCGGTATAGACGTAAACTTAGAAGGTATAGATTTAAACTTATCAGGTATGGATTTAAACGGATTTGATTTAAATTTAGATGGTAAAGGTTTAGACTTAAGTGCTCCAGACATAGATATAGACACTCCAGACATAGATATAAATATACCAGACATGGATTTACCTTCTTTAAACCTTGGTCTTAGTCTTGCGGAAGAAGAAGAGGAAACGGAAGTCGAACAATTATTTTCAGATGAATTATTTAAATATGACACAAAGATTGGGTACACAATGCCACTGACCAAGTCTAAGAAAACAAACTCAAGGAAATTTATATAATGACTTACTTACAACTAGTAAACAGTGTACTTCGTAGGATGCGTGAAAACGAAACAACTACTGTTGAAAACTCAACGGATACTTATGTAAGACTAATAGGTGAGCTTGTTAACGATGCTAGACGTATTGTTGAGGATGCTTGGGATTGGTCAGCACTCAGAACTACACTTATCGCAGAAACCACAGCAGGTGTTTTTAATCTTAAACTAGAAGAAACTAACAACTCGTTTAAAATCTTAGACGTTATTAATGATACATCTAATCTATTTATGCGTCCTGCTAGTTCCGCTTGGATGAACAATGCATACTTAATCCAAGAGCCTCTTACAGGTTCTCCTGAGTACTATTCCTTTAATGGTGTGAATGCTGATGGTAGCGCACAGGTTGACATATATCCTAAACCAGATGGCGCGTATAAGTTAAACTTTAACATTGTAGACAGGACAGACCCATTTACAAATGACACAGATAAGCTGTATGTACCTTCAGCACCAGTAATTCAATATGCAGTAGCTTTAGCTTCCCGTGAGCGTGGAGAAACAGGTGGTACTTCATCACAGGAACTATTCTCTCTAGCGGACACTACGTTAGCAGATGCAGTAGCGTTTGATGCCGCTAGATTCCCTTCTGAAACTGTATGGACACCTTGCTAATGGCACAACAACTACAGAACATTACAGTACAAGCACCAGGATTTGCGGGAATCAACAGTCAGGATTCACCTGTATCTCTTGACCAATCCTTTGCGTCAATTGCTAGTAACTGTATTATTGATGAATACGGACGTATTGGCGCACGTAAAGGTTATACGGAAGTATCTACTCATTCCAGTACAGCTACGTTATTAGGTGACAGTAGAGGCATAGAGTCTGTGTTTGAGTCATTAGATGCTAGTGGTGATAAAGTAGTATTTTCTGCGGGTAACAATAAAATATTTTCAGGCACTACACAACTAACTGATTTGACTCCTGTTTCTCCTTATGCTATAACAGCAAATAACTGGAAGATTGTTAGCTTTAATAATCATACTTATTTTTATCAAAGAGAACATGAACCCTTAATTTATACAGACTCTAGTGGTTCTGGTGTACTAGTTAAACATAGTGATTTTAGTGGTCAAACTACACCCCCTCAAGCCAATGAAGTTATAGGTGCATATGGTAGATTATGGGCGGCTGATGTATCTGGTAACACTAAAACTGTTTACTGGAGTGACACGTTACAAGGACATAAGTGGTCAGGCGGTACAGCAGGTTCTTTAAATTTAACCACAGTATTCCCTACGGGTCACGATGAAGTTACAGCATTAGCGGCACACAATGGATTCTTAATTATCTTTTGTAAGCGTTCAATTATTATTTACTCTGGTGCTGAAAGCCCTGCTACGATGCAACTACACGATACAATAGAAGGCGTAGGTTGTATTGAAAGAGACTCAGTACAGCACACAGGCACTGACATTATATTTCTGTCTGAAGAAGGTGTACGTAGTTTTGGTAGGACTATACAAGAAAAGTCAATGCCTATGCGTGACATTAGTAATAATGTACGTACTGAGTTAACTAGTTTGGTTAGACAACAGACTAATCCTATTAAGTCTATATACAGCGCAGATGAAGCTTTTTATTTATTGTCTTTACAGGATAGTAATGTTGTATATTGTTTTGATATGAGAACTGCTTTACCTGACGGCTCTAACAGGGTAACTACATGGGGTGGAGTCAACCCACGCAGTATGGCACTACTACAGGATGGTAGTATTTACTTTGGTAGAGAAGATGGTATATTTAAATATGGCGGCTATCAAGACAAAGACTCTTCTTATGAAATGATATACTATAGTAATCCACTAAATTTTGGTAACTCTACAAACCTTAAGTTTCTTAAAAGATTTAACATTACAGTTATCGGTAACGTAGCGTCACAGACTACACTAGCTTGGGGTTACGATTATGCAGGTTCTTTTATTAAGAAACCTTTTAACACAGATTTACTTAATACACCAATATCTGAGTTTAATGTAGGTCGTTTTGGAGACCAAACAACAACTAAGCTTCTTCCTGTTGGTGTTACTGATGGTGATTATTTAGGAGAGTTTTCTTCTGCACCTACAGCAAACAATACATACGATTTATACTATAATACAACGGAAGATAAGTTATATTATTGGGACGGTGATTCTTGGGAAGAGTTAAGTAATTCTGATTCTAGTTTTGCTGTATCTAGATTTACAACGGGCATTGACATACAAAGACCTACAATTAATACAAGCGGTAGTGGTACTGTAGTAACTATTGGTATCGAATCTACTATCGATGGCGCACCTTATTCAATACAACAAATAGACGTACACGCTCTTTTAGGGAGATTAATTTAATGAGTAATTATACTATAACAACGGACTTTCGAGCAAAAGATAGACTCCCCTCAGGCAACGCGGCTAAGGTAATCAAAGGCTCTGAGTTTTCAGTTGAATTTACAAATATTAAAACAGCAGTAAATACTAAGGCTGATTTAAATGCACCCAACTTTACAGGGGCTGTAGACTTTGCAAGCACTGTAGATATAGTTGGGGATTTAACTGTAGATACAAATACTTTCCATGTTGATGTTACTAATAACAGAGTAGGTATTGGTACTACTAGTCCTACGACTGCGTTAGACGTTACTGGTGTTATTACCACTGACGGTTTAACGTCATCGGCAGGTATAGACGTTACTGGCACAGTGACTGCTAGTGGTTTGACTGTAGACACCACTACTCTTCATGTTGATGCTAGTAACGATAGAGTAGGTATAGGTACTACTAGTCCTGACACATTGCTTGAAGTAGTTGGTGCTGACCCTATTCTTACAATACGAGACAGCGAAACTACAGGTGCAAATACTAATGCAACTTTAAGGTTAGCGGAGTCTGGTGGTTCTGATACGCTTGGTAACTATTGGGATATAAACCACACAGGCAACGGTGAATTACGTTTTGTGCAGGACAGAGACGATGTAAGCAACGAGCGTATTCGTATAGATTACGCAGGCAACGTAGGTATAGGTACTAGTAGCCCATCAGAGGCGTTAGAAGTAAATGGTAAAGTAAAAGCTGATACACATTTCACATCTAGTGACAATGCTGTGACTTTAAGTACATCTGGAAATGGTGGTAACGTTTATTTAAGACCTAATGGTGCTACACAAGCATCAGGTCAGGTTATAGTAGACTCATCAGGCAACGTAGGTATAGGCACTACTAGTCCTTCACAAAAACTTCATGTTTATCATGCTACAGATAATCAAATAGCTACGTTTGAAAGTGGAGATAGTACGTCTGCTCTTAAAATAAAAGACAGCACAGATGAAACATTAGTGCAAAACATAGGTGGTATACAGCAGTTTGTTTCTAATAACACAAATACAGGAACAGCAGGTACACGTTTTCTTCATGGCAGTTCTGAGAAAATGCGTATAGACTCCTCAGGCAACGTAGGTATAGGTACTAGTAGTCCTGCTACTAGTCTAACTGTAACAGGTTCTCAAGCTAATGGTTTAGAATTAGATAGAAACGATTTTGATAATACACAAAGTTGTAGGTTGTTTTTTGATTCTTCTACAAGTGGTTTTTCTATGTTTAACAATAGTGGCGGACTTGCATTTTGTACAGGTGCGGTACCAAATTCTACATCTGGTACTGAAAAAGTACGCATCGACTCATCAGGCAGAGTAGGTATAGGTACTAGTAGTCCTGATAAAGACTTGCACATAACTAATACAACTGAAGCAGCAACTATACGTTTAGAAAGAAACCAATCTGAGATACCCGATGGTGGAGTAATAGGTGCAATTGAGTTTGAAAGCAGAGACGTTAGTGCAGGCTCAACGGGTGTGGTTGGTAAAATAGAAGTACGAGCAGAAGATACTACTCCAGACACCAGAATGGCATTCTATACGCACGATAATGACAGTGGTACGGGTAGTTTAGAGGAACGTATGCGTATCGACTCATCAGGCAGAGTAGGTATAGGTACTACTAGTCCTGCTGAAGAACTACATATATCCTCTTCTGTACCCAAAATACGTATGCAAGATTCTGATGGCACTAATCAATATGGTGAGTTTTACCATTCAGCGGGGACAACAGCTATCTTAGCTAGGAACAACACCACTGACGGTACTATTGTTTTTCAAAAGAATGATGGCACTACTACAGATGAAACGATGCGTATAGACGCATCAGGCAACCTATTGGTGGGTAAGACTTCTGGTGCGTTTAATGATGTAGGTCACGCATTGTATGCCACAGGTTTAGTTCAACATACTAGAGATGATGCTACTGTTTTACAATTAAACAGATTGACGAGTAACGGAGGGATTGTAACTTTCCATAAAAATGGTGGAACTGAAAAAGGGTCTATAACCGTAACAGACTCAACAACTAGTTACAACACTAGTTCCGATGAACGTCTTAAAGAAAACATTACAGACTCTGCTGACGCAGGTAGTAAGATTGATGCTATACAGATTAGACAGTTTGATTGGATTTCTGATGGCTCACATCAGGACTACGGTGTAATTGCACAGGAGTTAATTAACGTAACACCTGAAGCTGTATCTGAAGGTGATACTGAAGAAGACATGATGGGTGTTGACTACAGCAAGCTAGTACCTATGCTGATTAAAGAAATACAAACATTACGCAACCGAGTTGCACAACTGGAGAATAACTAATGAACTTTACAATCTCAACTTTAGAAAGTAACACAGACGGTGGCGTAACGGTAGCACACTGGCGAGTGAGCAAAACATCAGGTGACAACACAGCTACTTCCTATGGTACTGTTGGTTTTACTCCTGACTCATCTGCTGATGGTTATGTAGCCTATGACAGCTTAACGGAAAATACAGTGATTGGTTGGGTTCAAGGTGCTTTGGATACAGAGGCACTTGAGGCTAGTCTTGATGCAGACCTAGCGGAACAAGCATCACCATCAGTTACTGTAGGAACACCTTGGTAAGGAGAATAGATAATGGGTATAGATGTAGGAGGTTTAGTTGGCGGTGCTTTAGATATTGCTTTAGCTGAAGCAGTAGCTGACAAGGCTGTCGAAAAAGTAGAAAAAATAGGTCAAGAGGCTCAAACAGGAGCAGGTCTGCTTGCTGAAGAAGTTTCAGGAATGACTCAATTTCAACCCTTCAGTGTTATGACAGGGTTGGGCGGTGCGGATGTATCAGCAACGGGTGGTTATGATTTAAACTTAAGTCCTGAACAACAAGCTTTACAAAACCAGTTGTTTACTAGAGCGCAGGGTTTGTTTGACTTTGCCGCAACTGACCCTTCAGAATCACAAGCTGAGATGTATGAAACACTTAGAGGATTACAGCGACCTGAAGAGGAAAGAGCGCGGTTAGCTTTAGAGGAACGTATGTTGTCTCAAGGACGTTTGGGTTTAGCGTCTGATGCATACGGTGGTGCTACTCCAGAAATGTTGGCGCAAGCACAAGCTCAAGAGCAAGCTAAACTACAGGCAAGCTTAGGTGCAAGAGACGCGGCTATGGCGGAACGTCAGCAAGCGTTAGCGACAGGTCAGGGTTTAATGAGCTTAGGTTATATGCCACAACAGCAAGCATTAGCCTCTCTAGGTATGGGCAGTGAATTAGCTAAACTAGGATTAACAGGACAAACAGCGGGTGCTGAGTTGTTCGGACAGCTAAGTCAGACAGGACTAGAAAGTCAAATCCAAGCACAGCAATTAGCGGCAATGATAAGACAGGCTCAGATAACAGGTTTGTTTGAAGCTATGAAAGGCGAAAAAGGTCTGTTTAATTTAGGATAAGGGATTAAAAATGGCTAGAAGAGATATAGCAGGATTATTAACAGGCGTTCCTAGCAATTTTGCTGAAACTATGATAAGAAGCGGTCAGGTTGCGGGAGATGTCCAAGGCGGTCGTCTTAGAGGTATGTTCTCAGGCGGTAAACAAGGTTACTTAAGTGATAGAGAAACAGTACAAGTAGGATTAAGAAATTTTAAAGAGTTACCTGAAGAAAAGAAACGTAATGTTATACGTGCGGCACAAGCGTTAGGTGAAACTACGTTAGCGGCTGATTTAGTAAATCAATTACAACAAGAACAAAAAAATGTTTTAATTCAAAACAGAAAAGAAGCTCTTTTAAAAATAGCTAGAGCGCAAGGTAACGAATTAATAGAAGAGTACATCCTGTCAGCAGGTGATACTGATGCCGCCTTAAATAAAATACAGGAAGTTTTGTTTAGAAGAGACCCTACTTTTAAAAGCACAGCCGCACCAACTAAAGCTGACATAACATTATATGAAAAACTTTTAGAACAATACACAGATAAAGAACTTGAAGCACTTGGTATCCCAACTGGCTTTAGTTTCTTAGGTTTTGGCGGTGGTGTTGATGATGCAGATAAACTTATTATCATAAACAATGCAAAAGAAATTGCTACAAACCGACCTAAGTTAGGTAAGAAAGCCGCATTATCTGAAGCACTGCGTCAGTATGGTATAAGTCAGTCGCAAGAAAATGTACCGACAGATACAAACGTAGTCGAAAGTTCTTCCCGTATGACTGGTGCACCAATTAAATAAAGGTTTTAAATATGGCTAATCCCCGTAGCAAACGAGCTCGCGCCCTGTCTGAAAAACGAGTTAGTGCTTTGTCTGAAAAAAATAAAACAAGAGAAAACACTACTCCTGCGCTAACAGGAAGACCAATACGTCTAGCAGAAATACAAGCAAACGAATACCTAATGAAGAACGGTATCCTTGCGGGTGACCTGTGGGACGAAGAGTCTGGTGAAATAACCAGAGTATTTTCTAAACCAGAGGATGCTATGACTGAGGGTCATGTCATTACTCAAGAAGAAATTAATGTTAACCCTTACCTACAAGAGAATGACATCAGAGCAGGTGATAGGTTTTATGATGGTGTGATACATCGTGCTAATACAGACAACGCTTGGATGCAATTTAAGTATGGCTTTAGTGAAGGCACTAGCATTACAGAGAATGCAGGTGTGTGGCTAGAAAGTGTACTGCCTATTGGTGAAATAAATATAGACTTTAGTAAGAACGACTTTAGTGCTATTAGTTATGATTCTCCAGAAGAGCTATATGGCAAAGGGTTTGCTACAGCGTCTCCTGAACAACGTAGAGAAATGATTATTGCTCGTAAAGAACGTCAACTACAGCACGACTACGGTCAGTTCTTTGACCCTGACGAAAGCTCAGGTGTGCGTACAGTAGGTAACGTAGCAAGTGAACTAGCTGACCCTACTACTGCTATTCCTTTCTTTGGTGGATATAAAACACAAGCCGCATTAGGTGCTACGATTGCAGGCGGTAGTACAGCTTTGAGTCAGAAAGTACAGGAAGGAAAAGTAGACCCTGCTTCGGTAGCTATGGCATCTACTATCGGTGCTGTGTTACCTCCTACTATTATGAAGGGTGCTAATGTAATTAAAGATAAAGGTGCTAGGAAAGTATTGGAACAAGCACAAGGTGTTATTGACGGTCACATTGCTAAAGGTGGCTCAACTCGTACTATTAACGAAGCACTTACTGAGGCAAAGATTAATCCCATCAAAGTAGAGATGGCGGCTAAAAGACTTGGTACAAAAGTTAGAATACCTTTAGATAAAACACAAGCAGAAAAAGCAATCAACAAGTCTATCGCTAGAGACTCTGCTGTGTCTCGTCAGTACAGCAAAGGTCTTGATAGATTCTTAGGTGCGTTATCTACACGTATTGGTAGCATATCTCAAACTGTTAAAAATAGACTACGTGAATTTGAGTTTGACACACACGCTAGGACTGCTGAGTTTTCTAAAAGAGTAGAACCTTTCTTTACAACATTTAAAGATGTACCTAAAGCTACACAGGCACAAATATCTAAGCACTTATTTAATGGTGACTTTGATGCGGCTACTGGTTTGATGTCAGAGTTTTCTCCTGTGTTGTCCGAAGCATTTGAAAAGAATGTCAAGCCTGTTCTTGATGAACTAGGCACAGAGTTACTTGAGTCTGGACATAGCTTTGAAAAGATACCTAATTACTTCCCACGTAATGTTAAAGACTATGATGCACTACGTGCTTCTCTTGGTCTTAAAGAACGTGGTATACTAGATGCACAGTTAGAAGCATATGCTAAAAGCAAAAAGACAACTGTAGGTAAACTGTCTGATGAAGAAACATCGAAGGTTATTGACTTAGCCTTACGAGGATACAAGCAAACAAAAGATGGATTTAAGCCACGCTTTGCTAAACAACGTGAGATAGGTAAAGTAGACAACGTAACTTTAGATACCTATGCTAATGCTGATGAATCGTTAGCTATGTATATTCGTAATGCAGTACACGATATAGAGAGAAGAAAGTTCTTTGGTCGCTCAGGTAAAGTAGATGACGCTAATCAGTTTGACACGCAGATGTCCATTGGTCAGCTTGTTAAAGATGAACTAGCAGACGGTACTCTTGACAAAGCTAGACAGCTAGAACTAGAAGAGTTGTTGTCAGCTAGGTTTATTGGCGGTGAGCAAAGCCCATCAGCCGCAGGTAAAACCATACGTGACTTAGGTTACATGAGTACTATTGCTAACCCTATTACAGCAATGATACAGTTGGGTGACATCGGTGTTACGTCAGCTTTGAAAGGCTTTAGAAATACAATCTCATCTATGTTTGGTACTAAAGATATTAAAATCGTAGACTTAGGTATTGACGATTTGATTACCAAAGAGTTAGCATTGGGTGACAACAGAAAGATTGCTAAGGCACTTGACAAGATGATGGGTGGTGTAGCCTTTAAAGCTATTGATAGACTCAGTAAAGAAACACTTATCAATGCTTCCCTTAAACGTGCGCGTAGAATGGTTAAGTCTCCTAAAGGAGAAGCAAAGCTACGTAAAGAAGTTGAGAAGGTAATGGGCAAAGAGACAGATGCCTTTATTGCTGACATGAAAGCGGGTGAAGTATCTCGTAATGTCAAGCTATGGGCGTTCAATGAGTTGTCAGAAGTACAGCCTATATCTTTGAGTGAGATGCCTGAGATGTACCTTAACTCTAAGAACGGTAGACTTGCATATATGCTTAAGTCGTTTACCCTAAAGCAGATTGACTTAGTGCGTAACAAAGTAGTAGGTCAATGGAAAGCAGGTAACAAAGTACAGGCAAGCAAAAATGCAGCACTCTTAGCAGGGTACTTAACGACAGCTAACGTAGGTACTAGCACAGTTAAAGACATACTGCTAGGTCGTGAGGTACGTTCAGAGGACATCCCTGACAGAGCATTATGGGCGTTGCTTGGTGTGTACGGTATGAATGAATATGTATATGACCGATACTTAAAACAAGGTAAAATTGTTGAAGGCGGTATGATGTACATTACTCCTGCCGCACCTTACGTAGAAGCCTTGACTACTTTAGCTATAGAACCTTTTGAAGATGACCCAAGTTATGCTCGTGCCTTGAACGGTATACCTGTAGTAGGTCGTATATTGTACAACTGGTTTGGTGGTGGTGCTGAGAAATTTAACGAACGTCTGGATGAGGACTAATAATGACTTTACCTTCAAGCAGTAAATGGATTGCAGACACCTACCATTCATTACCACCCGAAGAAAGAGAGCAGTTTCTTAAAGAGGTAGCATATAGCGGGCTATCTTTAGCACCTGTGTCTGGTGAGATTATCTCAGCTAAAGAAGCTAAAGAACAGTTTGAACAAGGTAATATAGGTCGTGGTTTACTAGCTACCGCAGGTGCTGTACCGCTTGTCGGACCAGTAGGACGTAGCGCGGGAAGTTTAGTTAATAAAATAGCTCAAAACACGCCTACCCATATTAAAGATTTTTACAGCGGTAATCCTGTAAAAGGTATGTTTAACTTTGGTAAAGAGTTTGCTAAAGCTACTCCCACAGCTATTAGAGAAAGCATAGACCCACAAGCAGTAGCCAAGCGTAGAGTTCAAGGTATATCAGATACAAAGGTTGATGACTGGGCAAGCGAACTAGGACAAGACGCTGACCTTACAGCTATCTCTATAAACCGTCAGTTACCTAATACTGAGGGTGCGTTACTAGAACGAAGTGTTGTGGGTTTAAAATACTTAGACTCACGTATACCTAGAGAAGATACAGCTAGACTTGCTCAGGGTATCGGTCAAGGTTTCAGGGAAAGTAAAGATGTCCCAGAGTCTATTGTAAACAGAGCATTGACTCACCTGACAAACGGACCACACATTAAGAATCCTAAAGGAGTCTACGAGTATCAAATCAAAGACCCATCATCAGGTGCTAACATAGGATACAGAGAAGCCGCAGGTGTTGCTACTACTAGTTCCCCTATCTCAAGAGCAA
>Ga0213865_10000697_pt1 | contig 22633 bp, 28 predicted proteins | sample PICome_6_FD_160100 | JGI IMG/M metagenome (GOLD analysis project Ga0213865, IMG submission 160100) | Coastal seawater microbial communities near Pivers Island, North Carolina, United States - PICO282 | ecosystem: Environmental > Aquatic > Marine > Coastal | place: USA: North Carolina...
AGCACCTTCCGTATTGACATCTCCGTTGGGTACAATTCCAATTGCTTCGTTAATGACATCATCAATTGTACTTCCATCAAAATCTAATCCAGCGAGCGGATCAATGGTTTGTTCTCCAGTTTGATTAGCGCTGGAATCGCTTGTGCCTACTCCGAATCCACCTTGAGGATAATCTTTTGAAGTCCAGATAGATGCTTCTTGGACTGTCATCGAAATTCGAATCTGCGCTGGCTTTCCGCCTTTTAAAATCGCTACGCCGTTCGGCGTAAAATCTGTGACAAAATTCTGAACCATACAAGGCTTCAGTCTATAATAATAATCCTCTTTAATTCCTGAGAATTTAATATCCAATAAACTAGGATATTGTAGCAAGCCACGATCTAATGCGGACACACCCGAAGTTTCTCCCCCGACTGCTTCGTAAGATGGAACAATATTTCTACGAATTTCCGCAATAATATTTTTAATAAATTCTGAATCGGATGGACTTTCTGGAGAGAGGAGCCATTCGAATGTGTGTGTCTTCAGATCGACTCCATTAAATACAAGTGTAGCGAATGGATTAACAGCTTCTCCTGTTCCAACACCAAAGCCATTTGTAACATCGGGAGCGACTGAAGCGAGACCTGCTTTTGCGAAGAATGCAGCATCAGCCGTAGCTCCGCTTAATTTATTTAAAGCGGTCTCATATTTTCCTTGCAATACTTCGCCTGTCGCTTCGCCTGCTGATTTTCCGGCCGCTTCGATTGCATTAAATACTCCCTTTACCTTATTACCAATTTCATTAGGATTTGATGCGGCTTGTGCTGAAAGTGTTCCAAGTATACCTAATTCATTTTGTCCTACCTGAACGGTAAGTGAGTCAGACATAACTGTAGGAAGCGGAAGAATAATTGTTGGACTTCCATTATTTAATTGAGCCGCTCCAGTTTCAGTATATGAATAATTTCTAAATTGAAGTCGAATGTGATAATCCCCAAGCACACCCGGATAAGTCTCTACACGACTCAGCGCTGAGCGACTTGCCTTTCGTTGAGCAATAAATGTTTCTGCTGAAGTCATTCGATAACCTTTATAAATAATAAGTTAGAGTTGTCTACTATATTTATACTGAATTCTATGGGAAAATATTATCAAGGAAAATTCAATCCAAGAAATCCGAAAAAATATTTGGGTGATCCCACAAATATCATTTATCGATCAGGGTGGGAATTAAAATTATGCTCATATTTAGACAAGCATCCAAACGTCACTGGATGGGCATCAGAAGAGGTTGTCATTCCATATCGTAGTCCCATAGACAATAAAATACATCGATACTTTGCGGATTTTTATGTTGAGCAAATAAATAGAGACGGGAAAAAAGAAACACTCTTAATAGAGGTAAAGCCTAAAGCACAGACGAAGCCTCCTAAGAAACCTGATAACGTGAGGAATAGAAGATTTATTAATGAAGTCAAGACTTGGGGAGTCAATCAGGCAAAATGGAAAGCGGCTCAAGAGTTTTGTTTAGATAGAGGCTGGAAATTCCAGATCATGACGGAGGACGAACTTGGAATCAAATGAGAGATACGATAGCAAGAAGTCAAACAAAGTTTTTTAGATTTTTCGCTGACACATTCTTTGCGAAACGTTATGGACATAGGGCAGTAGTTCTAGAAACAATTGCAGGTGTACCGGGTATGGTAGCGGGGATGTGGATTCATCTCAAATCGCTACGACAAATGAAAACCGGATATGGTCCTAAAATTCGAGAACTTCTTTCTGAAGCAGAAAATGAAAGAATGCATCTCATGTTTTTTATTGAAATTGTAAAGCCCAATTGGCTTGAGCGGAATATTGTACTCATTGCTCAGTTAATTTTCTGGATTTATTATTTTATTCTATATGTTTTCTTTCCTAAGACTGCGCATCGCATGATCCATTACTTCGAAGAGGAGGCTGTCCGTAGTTATACTGAATATCTTGAACTCATCAACAGTGGTATCATACGAGACGTTCCAGCGTCATCATTGTCCATCGATTACTACGGACTAAATAAAAATGCAAGACTCTCAGATATGATCAAGTGTATTCGAGAGGACGAAATGAAGCACAGTCGAGTCAACTATAGGATGTCGCTATAGTTATTAAAAAAAGAGGAAATGGAAGATGGTAAACAAACTGGATCTCAACGATGGTTCAGTGATAGCAATACCTATACGTAATTTATTAGCAATTATATTTGGAGTGGCGGTAGCAGTAGTAGGATATTTTGAAGTGACTAATCGTATTGCAGTCTTGGAAAGAGATATGTCACTGATACAACAAGAAGTGTCAATGAACTCAGAGTTTAGAGTCAAATGGCCACGTGGTGAGTTGGGCTCTTTGCCCGACGATCTCATGCAGAATGCTGATATCAATATGATGAAAGAACAGATTGAACTTAATACAGTGTTCCGTAACACATGGGCCCCACCCAAAGAAGTACAAGAATCAGTGCGTAAAAATCATGAGCAAGAAATACGTATTGACTATTTGGAAAAGAAATTAACAGATCTCGAAAACAGGGGATAATTTAAATGGCGAAAAGAACAGTAGAGTTTGATGATCGAATCCCCAAATTCGCAGTATGGGCTATCGGTGTCGTATTCACAGCGTACTTCGCTATCGACAGTCTATACATCGATCCAACTGAACTGTCAGTCGATCAAGCGGAACAAAAAGCCGCTTATGAGGCTATCGGAGAGGATCTACAAACAAGAATCCTTATGAGTGAGTCTACACGATACGCACAAGTCGCTAAGTATTATCGAGACGAATTACAAAAGAGAGCGTTGACTGAAGCGGAGCAAGCGAGACTCGATCTAGTGGAGCGAGAGCAGTGTAGAATACGGAATGAGTTAGTGGACGGAAACGAGATCTGTAACTAATGGCAGTACTCTTTAGCGATCTTCTAGCAAAAGGTATCCGTCAAGGAAAGGTTCCTGCACGTGAACAGGAAGCAAGGAACTGGTATCGAAGAACGGCTAGATCTTATACAAACGTCAACGAGCGTCAACTGCTCCGTGGTGATCGAGATCGCATGACAAGCAAGCCCATGATAGGTGCTATGTACATGTTCTCTTACTCCGCTAAGAATCGAGCAACACTACCGTACTACGATAAATTTCCGTTGATCTTTCCGTTTCGAGTTGCGAAGGGTGGGTTCTATGGAATCAACATGCACTATCTACCCCCAGCGTTGAGAGCAAAGCTCATGGATTCGCTTTACGACATCACTAACAATAAAAAGTATGATGAGTCAACAAGACTCAAATTAAGTTATTCAGTATTATCTTCAGCATCAAAGTTTAAGGGCTTCAAGCCTTGTGTAAAACAATATCTAAATACTCAAGTTAAGAGTCGATTTGTATATGTCTATCCTTCAGAGTGGGATCTAGCGCTGTTTTTACCCGTAGAAAACTTTGTTGGAGCTTCGAAGCAAAAAGTATGGGCCGACTCCCGAAAGATGATTACTTAAGTTTGCCTCTAACCCATCCTTCGGGACATTCAAATGCTTGCGTTTGCTCTGTCCCGTTATTCCACCACTTCTTTCCTCTGACAGCATCAGCCAATTTTTTTCGAGTTTCTTTAGTTCTTTCGTATCGTCCCATCTTTTCAGTATTGGACTTAGGTTTACGCATCGCCTGCTTTGCTTCTTCGGACTTAGATTTACGCATTTTATCCAAAGTCTCTTTAGAATAAATTCCCGTCTTTCCTTTATTCCAAGCAGAGCGTCCCTTATTCGCTTTCCCGCAGCGGATTCCATTTTGTCGATAAATTTCTTTTAATATTTCCTCTTTTCCTATCTGCTTACTCAATCCTTGCCATGCTAAATAATCTTCAGTTAGCCCATACTTTTCGTATAGCTTTCGATGAGCTTCAGCGTGTTCTTCGACAGTAAGGGAAACGAGATTGGATGGGTCGTCTGTTCCGCCCATATGCTTAGGGACAATGTGATGGGTATGATAAATACTATTGCTGGACATAGAATCCTCCTTGGGTTGTCTAGGGTAGTTGGAAGTTGCCGCTTCGTGAACTACATTTTTATTTATAAAATAGAGGGTCTAATGACATACGAAGAAGCAGAAGAAAAAGCTTTGAGGGCTCTTGATTTAGACATCATAAATATTGATCAGATAGAAGACTACATAAGATTCCTTATGAGCAAGGGAAAAGAATAAATGGCTTTCAACATACAAGAGTTTCAATCTCAAGTCACGTCAAGTGGCTATGCTGAGACTAGCACATTTATTGTTGACATCACTCCCCCACCCACTTTAATTGGGGGAGAAGTTGACGGTATCTTTCGTTTCTATTGTCGATCAGTAGGTCTTCCAGAGTTTGACATTCAGGTAGCGGATGTTCCGATACAAGGATTTGGTGCTCCAACGAAGAAGCCAATTGGTCGGACGTTTCCTATTATCCCAGCAACATTTCTCGTTGACAAAAATCATAGCATGTTGGGATTCTTTCATCGCTGGTCTCAACTCGTGTCGAATTATGATCGCTCAGCGGGTCCTCTCGGATCTGCTTTTGGTATGACTCCCTTTGAGATTAATTACAAGAGCGAGTATCAGGGTACAATGTCTATTGTTGTATTCAATCGACAAGCAGGAACTACTTACGTATACGAACTTGGGGGAGTCTTTCCACAGAACGTAGGCTCAGTTGACATGGCTTGGGATTCTGAAGATCTCATGCTATTACCCGTTGGATTTGCTTTTGATACGATTAGAGTCTCTGGTGCTGTCGGGCCGACAATCACTGGAGATCGAGGTGGTGCTAATTCGTTATTGACATATTTCTCATCGCTGAATTCATACGTGAAAGCGTTTCAAAGCATTCGACGACCGAGTGATGTACAGAATCTAGTCAACCAGACGGCGGCTGTTATTGATAATATCTTTGGTTAAATTATTAGGAGTATAGTATGGCTTTACCAAAAATTGATTTACCTCTCTTTGAACTGACAATACCTTCAACAAAGGAGACCTATACGTATAGACCCTTTACTGTAAAAGAAGAAAAGGTTTTGTTGATTGCCCAAGAGTCTTCTGAACTACAGCAAGTGATTTTAGCGATTAAGCAAATCGTTTCCAACTGTGTAAATGATATCGATGTTGAAAAGCTATCCCTGTTTGACTTAGAGTATGTTTTACTAACACTCAGAGTTAAATCAGTCAGTAACAACGTGAAGTTTAGCGTTGTCGATCCAGATACACAGTCTACAGTTGAATTAGAGCTTGACCTAGATAATGTCACACTGACGGAAAACGAAGAGCATAGTCAAAAAGTAGATATTGGTGAGGATGCATTTCTAATGATGCGGTATCCATCAGTCAATGAGTTAATTTACTTGCAGGACTCGGATAACACAACAGAGACAATGCTAAGCACGATGATTTCATGTATTGAAAGTATCGTCTCTGGTGAGGAAGTATATAAGACGGAAGACTTTACGATGGAGCAGTTACAAGATTTTCTTGATACGCTACCTTCTAAATCGATTAAGGATATCGAGAAATTCTTTACGACTATGCCTACGCTTCGTCATGAGATTCCGTATAAGAATTCTAATGGGGACGACAAGTTGTTTGTGCTGGAAGGAATCCAAAGTTTTTTTCTCTAGTGCTGTGCCATACTAACCTTATGGTGTACTATAAAAATACTTTCGGATTGGCACAGCATCATAAATACTCTATAAGTGATATAGAAGGGCTTTTGCCATACGAGCGTGATATTTACATAGATCTATTGTTGGAATTTTTAGAAAAACAAAAAGAAGCAAAATAAGGATAAATGATGATCACCCAATCATTCGAATGTGCAACACCAGCTAAGCTCGGTATTATTGAACGTGAAGTTCGTTCTATGAAAAAGCGGGCAGCTAAGAGACAGTACATAGACATACGTATTCAAACGCTCAAAGAAGAGCGTGACAATCCTCATAATAGCGAAATTGACTCTGAGTGGTACAATCGTATCATTCAAGAGCTTACTTGGGCCCGTGACATTTTGCTCGAAGAAAAAGAGCCCACGAATTGCTACATGGAAAAAGAGTCATGAGCGAGCAAGAAAAGACATTCCATCCTGCTGACACTAACGGTGATGGTAAGGTTAGTTCTCAAGAACAAAAACTGTTTCTTGAGTTTCGCCGCAAGGAACTAGAAGATGCTGACGCAATGCGAGACGCACAGCGAAACATGACATGGTTTGCTCTCGCTGGTATGCTACTTTATCCATTCGCAGTTATTATTACAGATCTTTCTGGACTCGAAAAGGCAGCAGATATTCTAGGAGACATGGCACCCACTTACTTCGTATCAGTCGCTGGACTGGTCGCAGCATTCTTTGGTGCTCAAGCATGGTCAGGTAAGAAACAGTAATGGCTGAAGAAAGACTAGAACGACTACTACCCGCATTAACTGCGATGTCTAACTCTATGGAGTTGCAGTCTGCTAGTCTGTCTAATGTACTTGAAGGTGAATTGATTCGGGCAGATGCAGATTTTGATGATGCGATAGAGCCTTCTCAAGACGCATTCTCTATGATGGGTAACGCATTATCTATCATCGAAGATGAGATGATGACTCAGACTCAGTTGCTATCAGGTATTCTTTCAGTCAATCAAGAATCCTTGGACATTCGCAAGAACGAGATCGCTAATCAAGCAAGATCGGAAAGATTCGGAAGTGTCACTGATGAAAATCAAGAGAGTGACACCGAAGGAGATGATGATAAGAGCGCCTTTGCAAAGATGATGGCTTCTCTCGGCAAGGAGCGAGTGTCTATGAAGAAGGGACTCTTACTGGCCGCAGCCCTTCCTCTTCTGAAGGGAGCAATACAAGGTCTAGTGGACTCTTTCTTTGGTGAGGAAAGCGCTAAGAAAGTTGAGGGTATGCTTGACTCAGTATTTGACTTTGAAACGCTAGCAACCACATCACTCGGCACTCTTTTATTTGGAGTAAAGGGTGGACTAATGGGACTTATTTTTAGCAAAGTTCGTCAAGCAACCGAAGATGCTTTAGATAAATTAGATTTTTTTCCTCCAGAAGTCAATGACGCAATTGCTTTAGCAATGGGCGGTATTGCAGCCGCTATGGTCACAAAATCAGGACGAAATGTAGTAAGACGTATTTTTAATGCGGGGACTCGGATGCTCGGCCCTACTGGTGCTGCAGCAACTACCGCAGCCAGTCAAACAGCCGCCCGAAGTGCTGCGACAGCCGCCGCTGGAACAGGCGCTGGAGCAAGCGCTGCAGACGAAGCAGACAAGCCTAAGCCTCGTCCAACTGCTGATATGAAAGAAAGAATTGCTAATCTAACAGATGAAGAATTAGACCAGCAAGGAATGAAAAGAGACAAAGCAGGAAGGGTTCAGTATAAGACGGGAGGCATAGTTAATCAAGCTGATCTTGTAGAAAAACTACAGGAAGCGGACATAGAGAAAGCTAAAGTTAAGTTTCCCGGCTTTGGCCCAATCGCTAAAGTATTGGGTCCGATTGGATATGGCATTGCTGTATACGAAATGGCTACGATTTTGAATGATGACACTCTTTCTCGGGATGAAAAAGCACGAGCGCTCTCGGGACTCGCTGGTGGAATTCTTGGGGGTGTTGGGGGTGCTGCAGCAGGAGCCGCCTTAGGAACATTAGTAGGAGGTCCAGTTGGAACATTTATCGGGGGTGTTGGATTAGGAATTGCAGGTGCATTTGCTGGAGATTATCTTGGGGAGCAAGTTGCTAATTACGCTCTAGGTGAACCAGTAGATCCTCCTCCCGATGAGCTTCAAGCGCTTGCGGAAGCTGAACTAGGGAATCAGCAGTCCTCAAGCGTCCCATCAGGTCAAAGAAGAAGGGAAAGAAGGGCGCAAAGTGTTGCTAGATCGACGGCTCAGACCGCCGCTGTAGCGCCGGAATCCACTGATATGACATCTGGATCGATTGCTCCCGTTACGGCCGATGTGAGCCCGTCTGAAGTCGCTGAAGCGCAATTATCAACACCAAATGCTCTTCAAGCGTCCGCTGAAGCTGAGCTTGCAATGATAGAAAAAGCGATTATGGTTCAGTTTGGAACGAGTCCTTCTGGCGGAAATGTCAATGTTCCGCTATTCAACAACGGCGGGAATACGGTCAACAATATGGGTGGGAATAGTAGCTCAACTACTATCAATGTTTTCGAGGATGCTAAGCAAGCATTATCAAACGCTGTACCAATTCCAATGTCAGCACGAGCATAAAAAAAGGGGCCGAAGCCCCTTTACTCTATTGGAGTATTTTTACACCAGACCAGCTGCGAGAGCCTTATAGCCTGCCGCAATCACTCGGCGGGTAGGCGTGCCCAGTCGATAACGACTAGCCAGACGTACACCGTCAGAACCCTTCTTGCCTTGATTCAAGTAGATCGGAAAGCCTTCTTGACGAAGCGTGTTAACTAGAGCGCTTACGTTTGCGACATTGAACCGAGAAGCGATTTGCTTCGGGGTCATTTCTTCACCAGCTTGGAATGCTGCAAGTACTTTTTGTTTCTGATTCATAATGTTCTCCATTATCAGTTAAGGGATTAAGGTGGGGGCGACAAGCGCCCCCGGGTTTCAATCTTCTGCTAGACTCTTAAAGTAGTCCAGAGAATCATCATCATCATCACTAGAGGCTAGTGACGGAGATGGAGCTTCTTCCGTGGCCGGAGCAGAGCGCTCTTTAAACCGTGGAGTAAAATCCATCTCTACATTGTCGTCCGTTTCGGCGGTTACGTTGGGTGCGTGTTCCCCGCCATCAAGACCCAAGACCTTGTAAAGCTTAGCTTTCAATTCGTCATAGGACTTGAAGTTTTTCGGATCGACAATCTCGGTCAGGGAGTGTTGCTTCTCCCAAATTGATTCGAGTTCATCGTCATCCAGATCAGCAAGAACTGCAGGACGATCAAACTCTGACTTATCGTAGTTACGATAGCCTTCGTAGTTACGAATCTTCAATTTGAAATCAGCACCTTCCCAGAAATCGAAAGGATTGATTGGAGTCTCATCTTCGTACTCAGGATTCATAGAATCGTTGAGTTTGTCAAAGATCTTTTTACCAAACTTGTACAAGAAGACTTTGCCTTCGTTGTCAGGATTAGCTGGATCTTTCACCACGTAGATGTTAGACACATAGCTCAGCCTACGCTTTTGCTTACGAGCAGTTTCTTTGTCCTCATCAATGCCGCTATTCCACAGCTTTGAGTTGAATTCAGAAACAGGATCATCTTGACCAAGAGTGGTCAGAGACTTCTCGATGTACCATCCACCCGGGCCTTGGAATCCGTGATCCCAAAGTCGAACAAAAGGCATATCCTCACCCTGTGGCGCAGGCAAGAAGCGAATCACAGCATAGCCGTTTCCAGCTTTATCGACCTCAGGCTTCCAGTAGCGATCATCGCCAGACCGTGAACCTTGAGTATTGATTTGCTGAAGCTTACTGTTAAGCTTTTCGAAAGATGAAGTACGAGACTTCTTAAGAGCAGAAAATGAAGTGTTTGACATATTGTCTCCTTATATGCGGTATGTATTGTTGTATATACTACTGTATTGCGATGTATGTTGTCAATAGTAAATTGACATTTTTATTTATAGAAAAAATCATACAGGTAATCGTGTAATTTTTTCTATGAGATTGAGATCCTCCGCTTCCTCATGCACTGCTGCCAAAAGAATTGGAGAGTCTCGCACTATTTCGCCAACGACCTCAATGTCAATGTTGAAGTCTTCAGCATAAGTCACAATGCAATCAATGTAAGTTGCGCCGTTGTTCATCTTATTAGCGATGTAGTTGACGAGATCTTCAACATTGATTTCATTGATTAACTGAATATCTTTCTTCGACTTGATAATGTCTTCAACCATTCAGCACCTTTATGCCTTCGAGCCAATTCAATGCGGCGCTTTCAGCATAGTGAATGCTGTGATTTGCATATGATTCAACAATGGGAGAAGCCGAAGTTCCGACAGAATAATAATGAACCTCAAAGGATCCATCTTCATTCTGATGAATTTCAGCACGTGCGGCGGTACTGCCGCTTTCATTCTGAAGCGATCTAACGAGCATTGAATTAATCCTCTTGTTGTGAAACGATATCAATTAAAGCCTCGATCTCTTCGATCTCTGAAACGATCTCGCTGAGATTCTGCTTGTGATAAATCCTAGCCATTTTGCTAAGATACTTTTTTGGAATACCCACATCGTCTTCAAGTGAAGCCAATGCTTCTTTCACAAAATCTCTTTCAGCTTCTACACGTAAAAAGGAAGAACTGATTTCGTCCATGCAATCTTTGATGCGCTTGCGATCTGCTGGACTTGACGGAAGTGTTATGTTAGCCATCTCTTACTACCTTGTTGATTTATTGAAACCATTCTATCACAGACATTTCATACTTGTCAATGGATTTCGGGAAAAAGAATATCCTGTACGAATACGTCAACGTCATCTTCGTTTAGACCAAGAGACTTCATGACCCTAGGTGTGTGAGGATTTTGTTTCTGATAATGTGCATATCGATTCTGAGCGTCTTTGACTGCATCAGTCTCATCAGTGTTTGCACCATAAAAAGAAACAGCCGACAGATACTGAGAGAACATCATCTTGGCCACAGCGGCGACTTGTCCGATCTCATCCTCTTCTTGTACGTTACCTGCCGCTAGCATTCCCTCACTAAAGATTGCTTTACCCCAATCGGGTAACTCACGCTCTCGTTTCCATTGAAGCGAATCCGTTACTCGTTTTAGGTCTTGAGTCATTCGATGTTCTGGATTAATCGTGGGCGATAGATCAAGAAACGCACCAGTCATTTTTCGCTCTCCTGCGATCACATCAAATCCAAAGATGGGTGCATCACTGGTCAACTGAGGAAAGACACAGCAGTGCATCATCCAAAGCTTTTTTGTTTCCCGAGCATCAACGACATCAATATGCGCTCGGCGAATGACATCATTTTCCCAAACACGATTGACCCAACCATCTTGGTTGAATCTTTCCATACCTGGTTCAGCAACCTCTGTAGATATTTGACTAAGGGAATGGATCATGTAATCCTTGATCCCGATCAAACTAGTCCATATTGGACTCTTCTCTTGACTCATACCAATCTCCAAGTTCTTCAAAAAGTTCTATAGCAAATTCAAAGCATATGTTAGCGTCATATGCCATGTCATCATCGAGTAGATTTCGCAAGCGCTGTTTTAGCATTTCTTTGTCTTCGAATTCATACATCGATCCACTACTAGGCACCCGACTCGCAATGATCGATCCGCCATACATATCACCGAAGTGGCGCACATAGAGATGCGCTAGGAGACCACGGGGATTTTTAGATTCAAGATCGTCAATATGCTCCATGTATCTAATCACGGATGGGAGCACCGGAATATCTATGATTGAGAATCCATGCTCTCTTTCCATCTCGATAATATCATCGCCAATAAGATTCTTACGCCTGATCTTTTCTAGGCCCAACATTTTAAAGGGCAATCTGGATTCGAGCGCATCATAGACTTGTACCTGATTGCACAGATACGCAAAATAAAGCAGAGGATCTATCTCGCCACTTAAAAGAATTCCAGCGAATTTAGATCTCTCTGCTTTCTTATGATTTTCGAGAGTTAACTGTTTCAGATTCATACATGATCATTCCAAAAAGGTTGGATTAAGTCCAATCGATACCAGCAGGAACATAAGATTTAATTTTTGCTCGAATGTTCTTATCCAGTTTTTCTACGGGAGTAGGATCTTGACCAGCCCGCTTAACATAAAAATAGTTAGCATCTTTGACATACGATCCACCCTTACCGGATTTATCTAGATCAGCATCAACACCAACTTTGTTGAATGCAAACACGATGTCTCCATCAATGTATTTCTTAAGCTTCTTGCCCATGTTGATAATGTCACCCATAGTGTTTGCGGCACCACGATGAGTGTTGACTAGAATCTCTGAAGGAACGGTACGGGCTCGCTTCTTGTTTTGTTGCTTAGCGACTTCGATATCATTAACGACCCAAACAATGTGGACATTCTTCTTATCGTATCCAAGTTTAGCCGCATCCCTTGCGATCTTCTCAAGCTTGTCTAAAGACTTCAGCGTCATATCAAAGACGATGTTTGGCTTTCGATCTGCTGGGGCAGTCAGCACGCCACGATAGAACGCACTCTCTTTCCGCTTATCGATTTCTAAATAGTCGCCCATGATGTCATGAAGTTTACTTACGTTCTCCGGCTTCTTGAGGTTCTGAGAAAGATTTTCGATATCGACACCAAGTTCACTTGCAACTCTTTTCTTGATTGCGGGAGTCTTAGACGCAAGTGTTTTGAGTTGATCCACGTCAAATACCTTACCCTCTAGGCCAACAAGATTACTGAGAACGAACCCTTTACCGGATCCAGCACCACCAGCCATGAGTACAATGTGACCGTAGTTAGGATACGCTCGACCTCCAAAGGTGATAAGTTTTTCTACAAGTTCTGTATTAGTCTCTTTTAGAAACTCACTAAACCCAAGCACAATAGCCTCCAAACAAATTTCTTATAGACATATTTATGCATCTTCATCTTCGTCTACTTCATCATCGTCCATGCTTAGTATGTTCAACTGTAAAAGCGTAGCAAACGAATCGACGCCTAGTATAATGATAGACGCTGGTAGAGCAAAGAAGAATAGTGATAGATGTCCAGTTAAGTACAGCGACACCATTCCAATCATTTCCGATACACGTGATTGCCAAACTTTATGAAGGGATACGTCATCGTGAAAGTCCAAACGCTTGACCCCAATAAAAATATTGATTGCTGTCCAATAGATCCACACCGCAATACAAACAAAGAGACCAACAAGAATAGATTCAGCAGTTTCATTGTTTTGGAAAGTCAAGTAAGCGCATAGTAAAATTATAAGAGATGTTATATGCAAATCTTTCCCCTAAAAATTGGGGACGACTAGCGTCCCCGTCTACTGAAGTATTTAGTTAGATTGATTCAGTAGGAGACTCTTCAGTCTCAATCGAACCGAGGACACCGTTAGCAATGTCAGCATCAATCTTACCGTAAAGGTCGATGAATGCTTGGCGAGTGTCAGACTCGAAGCGATTCACACATAACTCAATCGCCTTCAGCTTGTCACCGAAGATTGAGTAGGTCTGGACAATGTGACACAATCGACGAGTCGAGATAATGTCATCAATGCCGCCCTCTTCAAACGTCTTTCGAATCGCTTGACCCCACTGGACAAGAAGATCGCTGAAGCCGTTGTCTTCGACCCCAAACTTACCCATGTGATTCACGACGATCTTCTTCTCGATCTTCTCAGAAGGATAGGGCTGTTCAAGCGTCACAGTGAAGCGCTCAAGAAACGCATCGTCAATGATAGTCGCCGCAATGAAGCGTCCAGCCTCGTCGCCTTGACCCTTAGTGTTCGCAGTAGCGATCACGTTGAAGCCGGGGGCTGGCTTAATCACCTCACCCGTCTTCTTGATCAAGACTGGCTTGCCTTCGAGAACACCCTGAAGACACATCAGCTTGTTGGAGCCACGGTCGATCTCGTCGATCACGAGCACCGCACCCGCTTCCATTGCCTTGATCACTGGACCCTTGGCGAAGACAGTCTCGCCATCGATCAAGCGGAAGCCTCCGATCAGATCATCTTCATCAGTTTCGGGAGTGATCTGAACACGCACAAACTCACGATTGGCGTAGGCACAGGCCTGTTCGCACATCATTGTCTTACCGTTACCGGAGAGACCAGCGACATACATTGGATAGAACATTCCAGACTTCAGAATCTGAAGAACGTCTTTGAAGTAACCCCACTTCACAAACGTTGGATCTTTCTCTGGAATGTAAATCTCTTCAGCAGACGTTGACATCACCATGCGTGGCTTCACCGCTGGAGCGGGAGCAACGGGAGCGACAGCCGGAGCTACTGGAGCCTGAGGCGCAGGCATAGGGACAACGTTAGCAGACATGCTAATGTCATAGACACCGTGACCGATGTTGGGGAGCTTCTTAGCGAGCGAAGTAGCAATGCTACGGGTCAGCCCGATCTCTGAAGCATGAGCAATCAGCGCCTTACGAGAAGCGGTAGTAGCGCCCGTTCCGACAAAGGAGTCGAGGAGGGTTCGCTGATTAGCGGAGAGTTGCAAGTTCATCATGTAGAGTCCTCAAGGGGTGGGTTATCATCAAATTACTATGTAATTTTATCAGGTTGTGGCCACGGACACAAGGTCGGATGACCACTTTTTTTAGATCATTTTGTTATATCCTCATAACTAAATGGCATATTAGGCCACAATCTCAGCAAACTTTCGAGTCACGATTCGACTCTTTTTCTTGGAGTTTCCAAACTTCGAAAACGCCTTCGCAAGCTGACGGGTCGTCATGCCCTCAGTCACTTCGAGTTCTTCAGCATCATCGACTACCTGACCTTCTCGATTCAACTGGAGAATGAACTGTCGATCATAGCCAGCCATGTTGTCATTGACATAGACACCATCTTCTCGAATGTTCTTTCGAACCGTCTTGATGATCTTATCATAATCCCATCGCTCGACCCAATGTCCGATAACATCTCGTGAGACGATGCCGGGAAGCTGACGGCGATCAGCAATGAAGTAATTGATCTTCTTGACATCAGAAGGAATCGCAGCGTCCAGAAGCTGAGAAGTCACAGGCCCTCTCATATACCAGCGAGCCTTGAGTTCGATCTCTTTGCCGTTGATGATCATTACACCGCCCTTTTCTCGGAGGTCGTGGAAACTTGAGTCATCACCGTGTATGACATTAACGCCATTAGAGTCACCGTCAGTTAGGGTGATCAGATTCATTTTGTGAACAGGATTCGCTCGACGGAATTGCTTGATCAAGTGACCAGTCGCCATGATCGCCGCATCAAGCGGAGTTGATCCAAGTTCTTCAATTCTTGGAAAATCCCAACGGCAGGCCGCACGATGAAAGAATGATCGAATTGCGTATTCGTAATCAGACTTTGACATCTTGCTGTTGAATAGTTCAAGCAAGACGAGGTCTTCCCATTCGAAGTGAGTGGTATCGCCTCGACGTTCGATATATTCTCGATCACTTGTAAACGCAAACACCTGAAAAGGAATGTTCACTCGCTTACAAAACTGAATGAGATTGATCGTCTGGCGAATAACAGAGTCGAGAGCCTGATTCATCGATCCAGAGTAATCAATCAGCATCATCATGCCGTGATTCTTTCCATCAGCAAGCGTAGTGATTTGCTTGAAAAGATTATCATTGTACTTGTAAGAGTGAATCTTGTTAACGTCAAGCGTACCCTTTGATGAAGTACGTGCCCGCTGAGTTCGATACGCCGCTTTGCGCATTTCAAACTCTTTGACCATCATATTCACAAGAGGCTTAGACTCAGCCATGAAAGCGTCAAACGCCTCTTGAGAGCGACAGAAAACATCATCACCAAGATATTCACGACGAGCCGCAAGAATGTCTTTGTAGGAAACTAGCACCCTAGAGACATCTTCAGGCATCATTGGTTGAATGTAGACTTTTGAATCGTCAACCAGACCGAGTTCGTTTTCATGCTGAGCAATGTCAGTACCGACCTCAGCAAGCGCCGCCGGACCTTTGCTATTAGACGCATTGTCCTTCTCTTTCTCTCCGAGACCCTCAGGCTCTTCAGATTTTTCAGAAGGATCATCAGAAGGAGAACCAGACTCTTCAGTCTCTTCTCCAGCCTTGCTAGTGTCACTCTCACCGGACTCTTCAGACTCTTCAGAGCTTACGCCGTCTTCGGCGGACTCAGACGATTCTTCAGATTCATCAGGCTCAGCTTCACTCTCAGACGGAGCGCTGACAGTAGAAGAAGAATCGTCAGGGCTTTCGCCTTCATCGTATTCTTCTCCAGCAGACTCAGCACTCTCGTGCGTATCAGAAACAATTGTGATTGGGGACTCATTGGCTTCCTCTTTTTGTTTTTCTCGCAACCAGTCAGCGAGTTCTTTCACGACGATACGAACGTCTTCGAAAGTCTCCACCGACATGGCACGATTGAAATAATGCATTTCTTCTTCAGAGAATTCAATATCGACATGCTCACGGCCTTTAGCCTTGATGTTGAGTCGATCCATGAAATGCATTGCATTGAGATCTTGACCCTCAGTGCCGAAGATGTTGCGCTCGACAAGATCAAGATATCCACGAGAAAAGTTCCGAATCAGACCGGGGTACTTTTCAAGGATTTTCTTTTCGATTCGAATGTCTTCAACGACATTGACGAATGAGAATGGAACACCCTCAACGGCGAGATTTTCACGTGGAGTCCAAAGAGCATGAGCAACTTCATGACCCACGAGAAGATCATAGACATCAGTACTCATCTCTTTCCACATAGGGAGTTGGAGAACACGAGTCTCGACGTTAAAGGAGGCTGTTTTATAGTTGCCCTGAATTACTTGGATATTCTCGTTAGCGAGCAAGCGGGCAAGAATGGATTTGTTTGTAAACATACGGCCTCTCATCAAATTACAAGACAATTTTACGGGGTCTTGAGTCAAAATGGAAGGCTTTTTTTGTCCAAATCGGCGATTTTTTCACGAATTCTTAGACTATTTCGCTATATGCTTATAACTTTTTGATATATAGTCCGAAATTGCCGCCCGAATAGCGTCTTCAGCGAGTACGCTACAATGGATCTTTACAGGCGGGAGGCATAGTTCTTCAGCAATTTGTGTATTGCGGATTTCTCCTGCTTCGTCAAGGGACTTTCCTCTAACCCATTCTGTGAGTAGTGACGAAGAAGCAATAGCACTGCCGCATCCGTAAGTTTTGAATTTAGCGTCTTCAATAATTCCGTCATCCGATACTCTGATTTGCAGTCGCATAACGTCTCCACACGCAGGAGCGCCGACCATGCCTGTTCCGACATCTGGGTCATCCTCGGGGAGTTTACCAACGTTTCTAGGATTCTCATAGTGATCTAGTACCTTTTCTGAATAGGCCATTTGCTGTTAATTATTTCCGTTGCTTTGTGTTTCCATATGTTCGGGAAGAGACCATGAACAAAGCAAACAAAAGCGAGTGTCCATGCTCTCCGTAAATGTTGGAAGTATGTAAATCCTTCTTCTTCCAAGTGATTCATTGTTTCCTCTTATGTTGCTTCGATTTCGAAAGCAACTGTCTTTGTGGCGAGTATAGTATTCGGAGCATCTTTTAGTCTAACCTGCACAGTGAGATTTGCACCCCTAAACCCTAAATTACCAACTTGCTTCTCTTTAGATATTCCAAATGTATAAGGAGTACTTCCTGTGAAGTTACCGAGATTAACCCAGTTCGGAACTAATGGATTGGTCGTAGTTGTTCCTACCATATCAGATTGAGTCAGACCCGCATCTAGACCAGTAGCGAATACATTAATTTGAAGATCTGAGTTGGCATATCCGCTTTTCCATGTTCCGCCATTTCCAAAAACGCTAGAGCAACCCGCTGGAACAGAGAATTCTTCTAAGAACGTGCCACCATCATATAATCCAATGATCGCAAATACTTGAGTAGTTGCTGGACAACTAGAAGAAGAGGTTCCAAGGAGGGCTAAAGGTAATCCGCTAAAGTCTACCTCTATGGGATTCCCGACTTCATCAAGTGCTGTATTTCGAGTCAAAGTAGTAGACAAGCTTACGCTTGTGCTATCGGTAGCAGTAGCATCCTGCGTAGATGTTATATCGACATTAAACGACCAGCTTTTATTAATTAAAGTGTTTGCTGTGTTTGTTTGGGTAACCTCTGCTTCAATCACAACTCCCGCAGTATCACTTATTGTGGCAGTCGCTGTACTGCTAGTTACTGTAGTTCCATTTATTTTTAGTGTAGTTGGGTTCCCTGCTGTATTATTTGGATAGTTAATGCTACTTAGGTCTATTGTATAAGATTGTCCCGCAGGAACATTGGTTGGTAGCCAAGTTCCTACAGTAGTCCAATCTGGCGCTGGCGGATTCGCCGCTGTGCCAGTTGTTTGAACTTGTCCAGTTGGTAAGAATCTGATTTTGGCTCTCGCTTCTCTATCAGCAGGACTTTCAGTTGCTAAGGTTTGTTCAATACTTGTTCCGGACTCTGAATAAGGATCACTAGTAAATACAGGGGCTCCAGCCTTGATGAATATCTGAGTACTTAAAATTCCGGAAGCATTTCCGTCATTATCATTGAATCGAACTTGACCCTGTAGTCCGTATAAGTAGTCACCAAGAGTAACGTTTCTAGGTTCGGTTAGCACGCCTTGTGCGTTTGGAGTAGCAGATACCCAAGGGGTGACAATATCATCGATTGTGGTTCCAAATTCCGGATCTCCAGAAATCTGATGCCCCAAGTATCTGACTTCCCAAGTTGAATTGTTAATTCCGTTAGGATCAGTGATATCACCGATATAAACATATGCGTCCTCTGTATAGATACCATTGAACGCATTACCTGCGATATCACTTAATATCGGATCACCCTCTGCAGCGCCATCCGTGATGTTATTCATCGTAACTGCAACCTCGCTAAGATTCGCTCCAAGAGTCGGACTTCTTACGATGAGTCTGAGTATGCCATCAGAGGTTAGCGACGAGTCTTCTATCGTGTTTACTGTAATCGTTGATTCATATCGCTGATTCGGCTCGCTGAATGTCCACACGATAGGATCTACAATTGTAGCAAGCGCCGTGTTATTATTGTCTGCTTCTGCCTGAGTATAGATTCCACCATCGCCGCCGTTGCCGACTTCAAGAGATCTAACTCGAAGTACTTCGTCGCCTTTGACGTTAGTACCAGTAATTGTTACATCGAAACTCGATCCTTCGTTCGCTGAAGTAGGACTGGTTAAGAAGAGCGCTGTAGGATCGGTGTTATTCAAATCAATTGTAAGTGATTGTGTCGCACCAGAATTAGAGCCAGTTACAGTAAACGTTAGATCGCCAATCTTATCAGCACCAGATGAGTATTCATTATCAATAGTTGTAGTAATATCTACATCAAATGCTGTTGCAATAACGCCAGCGGCATTTGCGGCTATCGACCCAGTTGCATTGGACACTTGTGAGAGAACTTGAGTAGATCCAGTGATCTCCCAATCATAAGTTTCAGCAACAGCATTTGCGACATCGAAGCTGAATCTAGTAATTTGACCTTCTTCGACTGAAGTATTATTATTCGTTACAGTGAAGTTTGTAGCGTTAGTGACTGTAACTGTATTTGAAACGATAGCGGACTCAACATTGTTAAACTGAGAATCACCAACAGCAGTTCCAATAGAATCCGTAACGACAACACTTACAGAGAAGTCTTTATCGACATCATTCGTAAGATTTGTTGTATATGTATCAGTTGTCGCAATATTTCCACCAGTGGTTTGTACTACAACAGGATTTCCCCCACCGATGTCGCTTCGAGTCCATGTGTATGTGTAATCTGAGATTCCGTCTCTGTCCGATATATTGCTAGCGTCAGCCAAGAGAGTTACACCAGGCGATAGTGGATCAGTTTCCGGCTCGGCTCTCAATTCTACAATTCCAGTTGCGGGGAAGTTTTGCGCTGGACCGAGTACATTACTAAATCCGTCATATTCAATGATACCTAGCCCGATTGCCGAAAGATCAAGCGTTTCAGTTGCTTTAAGTCTAATTTGGTCTCCACCGAATGCGTTAAACGCTGTTACTGTATATGTTGCATTATCTTCGCCTGGAATGTCTTGCCAAAAAGAACCCACTAGCCTCTGCCAGTTTACTGACGGATTTCCGGGTGGATTGAAAAAATATGTTACACTAGATGTTAGAGTAGATCCTTGATAAACATTTGGAGCATCATTGGGGTCTAAGAATATATCAACATATGGCTCGATTGAGAACGCCTCTACAGTTACAGAAGCTGATGTGAGTATTACTTCGTCGCCAGGTAGCGCACCATCTAGAAATTTAACTTCAGCTTGCCATTCTTCTCCTACCGCACTAGCTGTGGCAGTGATACTAAGAACACCATTAACATTGGGATCACTTGAAGCTACAAACGCTTCACTTCCAGTTGGATTTGTCAAATTCGTCCACTTGACTTCCCAGCTTCCAGCGGCTATTCCGTCTGTGTCACTTATACCCGATACGTTGACATATAATTCACGTCCAGTATATACGTTAGGAATCACGACACCAACATCATCAGTAATGATAGGAAGTCCGGTTGCGGGAGTGTTCGCTTGTGTACCGTAGAACATGCTGAAGCTAATTGCATCAGATGTGCTGATAGTTGTGTTTAGCGGGATGTCCGGAACAAAAGATCCACCACGATAATACTCAGAGAGAGACACTGGATTTGTTCCAGTGAATTCACCCTGAATATCTTCTGCTAATCCCAATGAAGGATCTGGATCGTTTGATTGCTTAATAGTCATATTAGCCTACGAGTGTAGAATCTTTTAAGTATTTATAAATGAGTACAATGACCATTTAGATTTCCCGAGTCATGATGTCAATCGTATTAGAAATATCAGTTGCAATATTTCGAAACTCTTGTTCCGTTCGGCCTCTTGTTGTTTCTGCGGCTGTCCCAATTCGAATACCACTTGTGTATTTAGGAGGATTCGGATCGTTGGGTATGCCGTTTTTGTTGACTACAATTTTTAGATTCATTTCAAGTCGATCAGCAAGATCTGAGCCGTAGATGTCTCGTGAAGAAAGATCGACTAAAATCATGTGACTATCCGTTCCGTTTGTGATAAGAGGAATACCTCGCTCTCGAAACACATCACACATTGCTCTTGCGTTTTCTACGACAGCTTTAGAGTAAAGATGAAACGGCTCTTTTGATGCTTCATAGAAACATTGGGCCTTTGCGGCTACGTGATTCATCAACGGCCCACCTTGAGTGCCGGGGAATACAGCAGAGTTAATTTTTTTCGTGAACGTATTATCGTTCCAAAGAATCATTCCACCTCGAGGCCCACGTAACGTTTTATGTGTTGTTGACGTTACGACATCTGCGTGAGGAATCGGACTTGGATATGCACCTCCTGCGATCAGACCCGAATAATGCGCCATATCGACTAAAAGGAGCGCTCCCACTTTATCAGCAATCTCTCTAAATTTTTCCCAGTCGATTCTGCGTGGATATGCGCTTGCACCAGCAATGATCATCTTAGGCTTGACTTGAGTTGCTTGAGATTCGATTTGATCGTAATCAAGAAATCCAGAATCATTGACACCATAGTGATAGAATTCATAAAGACTACCCGAAATATTAACGGGAGCACCATGTGACAAGTGACCTCCGTGATCGAGTCTCATAGCAAGCACTTTATCACCATGATTTAGCAGGGCTGTCATTGCGGCTAGATTTGCATTTGCGCCTGAATGTGGCTGAACGTTTGAATACTCACATCGATAAACTTCTTTGAGCATCACCTTTGCATAACTTTCTACATCATCGTAGATTTCACATCCATTGTAATATCTTTGACCGGGATAGCCTTCAGCATACTTGTTTGTAAAAACAGATCCTGTAAGCTCTCGTACAGCGTCACTCGCAAAGTTCTCACTGGCTATCATCTGAAGGAAAGTTTCCTGTCTTTGCTCTTCAGCATTCATATACATCTTTAGCACATCATTAATCATTCACCCGTCCTTGTATTAGTTTTATCAGTTGTATAATATTTAGTTTCACCAGTTGTGTATTACGTTAGCCATGATGAAAAAACATGTAATAAAGTTGATCAAAACCACAAGGGTTCGAATCACTGCAACAATGTCATCGTAGTCAGCAGTCTTTTCATCTGAAAAACTACCAATGGCATATTTCCAAATTGTCCAAAGCTTTTTCATAACTAAATCTCAGAATATACAAATAGCGTCTTCCGACACCTCACTCAGTTGAAAGAATGTCTCGGATGTATTTAGATCAAGATTGCTCATGTATGTTCTGACTCGATTAAGCGAATACACAGCGTTTGTCTCCGGCGGTGGAAACAAAGAGAATGAATTTCCGTTATCGCCGTTAGCTACAATTCTACCGTCTGGAAGGGTAAATGTCAAGTCCGGATTGCTAAACATTTTCGTAGCTTCATCAGAATAACTCATGATTGTTCCATAGCCATTAAACACCGATCCATCACTATATGTTTCCGTTGTGTTCGGAATCACGTATCCTAAACTGAAGGGGAAGATTCCGTTTAAGTTAGACGTATTGTCTATATCATGCTCAAGACCTAGATTGTGACCAACCTCATGCACGAACGTCTCATGCGCTCGATTATAGTATCTTAGATAATCAGGTTGAAAAACAGTGTTCTGATAGCATTGAACAATGCCGACCCGCTTTGATATGTCAGTCGAAGCATCAATGTATGCGGCTCCACAAAATTCTGGATTTTGTCTAGGATTTAGAAACACGTATGTAAGATCAGCGTTAGCCTCGATCATCCACGCATTAACGTCTCTATATTCGTATCGTCGATCACCAAGATATCGAATGTTTGATCGAAGGCTTCTTGTCTGACTTAACTCTATTGTACGAATATCAGCAATAGAAAGTTTAATGAAAACACCCGAGTTTTCGAAAACAGAGTTTGCAAACTCAATCTCTCGCTCGA
>Ga0213865_10000701_pt1 | contig 22562 bp, 21 predicted proteins | sample PICome_6_FD_160100 | JGI IMG/M metagenome (GOLD analysis project Ga0213865, IMG submission 160100) | Coastal seawater microbial communities near Pivers Island, North Carolina, United States - PICO282 | ecosystem: Environmental > Aquatic > Marine > Coastal | place: USA: North Carolina...
CCGCTTCAAAGGCATGCGCAAAAGTGTGCCCAAAGTTTAGTAGCGCTCGCTTTCCGTTTTCTCTTTCATCTTCAGCAACTATTCTTGCCTTGGCTTGACATGACCTGGACACTGCTTCGTTTAAAGTAATAGAATTTAGACCAAGTAAAGAAGAGGCATTTGTCTCCAGCCAGTTAAAAAACCCTGCATCATCTATCAAAGCGTACTTCAGTATTTCAGCGTAACCTGCTCGAAGTTCGCGAGCCGGGAGAGTCTCCAGAGTTGTTAAATCGGCAATCACCAAACTAGGCTGATAAAACGCACCGATCAGATTTTTCCCTTGTGGAGCATTGATTCCTGTTTTTCCACCAACAGAGCTATCGACTTGCGAAAGTAACGTTGTGGGAACCTGAACAAGATTTAACCCCCTGAGAACCGTGGATGCGAGAAACCCGGCTAAATCCCCCGTCACGCCGCCGCCAAACGCAATCACTAGGTCTCCGCGTTCTGGTGACTGAGCAAGGATTTTGATCAAGCTTTCGTTATATACAGATAAAGATTTTGATCCCTCACCAGATGTAATTGGCAGGATGTGTACCTTGAAACCTTTTAATCCAGATAAAAGAGCCGGGCCATGGAGCTTAAGCGCGACTTCATCAGCAACAACAAAAATTTGCCGACCAGTAAAAACGGGCTGGATTAGCGCGCCGACGTTAGGGAGTAGTTCCTCACCTATTTGAATATTATAGGAGCGTTTACCAAGCTCAACTTCGACACGTGTCATTTTTGCTCTGTCTCTGGTTTCTTTGACTTGGGGCGCCATCTACGTCTGCGTTGTTTTGCTTTATTCTCACCAAAAATACTTCTATTTGCCCTAGTTAACAGGCTCAGAACCGTTCGGTCTAAGCGGCCCAAGCCAGAGTTGCAATGGACGGAAGCCTGTCGATAAAATTTCTCACGGATTTTTGCTAAATTAGACAGTATGTCACGAGGGTTGCCTGCCTGAAGCAATGGTCGTGTATCCCTTCTGCCTGTTCTTTCCACTAAAACATCAATTGGAGCACGAAGCCAAACAGCTAGCGACTGGTCTAGAATAAGCTTCCGGGTTTCGTCATTCAAAAACGCACCGCCACCGGTTGCTATGACTCTCGAGGCTCTCTCATTTAAAAGACGGGCAATAACTGCTCGCTCTCGGTCTCGGAAATATTCTTCTCCAAATTTTTCGAAAATTTCGCTTACCTTCATCCCAGCCGCTTTCTCAATCTCTTGATCAGAATCGATAAAGCGTAGTTTTAAAACTTGAGCTAAACGCTTCCCAACAGCGGTTTTTCCAACGCCCATCAATCCGATTAGAACGATTGGCTGATTAGTGTCCGGCCTTGTTAAAAACTTTGCTGCGGCGTCTTTTACAGCATTGCGCAGCTGCGCATCTGACATAGAGAGTGACTTGCGGCGTGCTGGTTTTACCTCGTTAGTTATATTAGGCTTTTTCTGTGCCATAGACATAGCCTTAGTTGCTGACTAAGTCTTTGAACATCGTTAATTTTAGATATCTAGATAATGCCCCGAACATCCAGAGAGAATCCTGTTTTAGTATTATTGATTTTTTTAATCCTTACCGCTGGGCTTGTGTATTTTCTCATTTTGGTGTGGGAAATACCGAGTCCTGCTCAGTCTAATGTGCGATGTGAGGTAGAGCGCGAGGTTTTTATTGGGGGTAGTGTAGACCAAAATAGTGTCTGTGCGCCTGCAGCCCGGCGGTAATGGAAAGCTTATTCTTTGAGATGTTGGTTGTGGAGCGTGGAGCATCCAATAATACCATAGAGGCATACAAAAGAGACTTATCTGCCGTTGATGAATTCATTTCGGCTCCTTTGGTTGAAGCTAGGGAGGCGGATTTGCGCTCGTATTTCTTAGGGCCAGGGAGAGCACTTTCGGCAAGCTCCGCTGCAAGAAGGCTGTCAGCGCTTAGGCAGTTTTTTTTGTTTTGTGTAGAAGAGGGCATACGAGACGATTTGCCAACCGAGGGATTATCAACCCCTAGAGCAGCACGAAAACTGCCTAAGACAATGACGCGCGAGCAGGTGAAAAGATTAATCGAAGCAGCTGAGCAAGGAGCGCTTACATTTGAGACAAGTCGATTATTCGCTTTGCTTGAAGTGCTTTATGCTACGGGTTTACGCGTTTCTGAGCTTGTGTCTTTGCCCGTAGAGTTAATTTATCGAGATCCTGGATTAATACCTGTTGTTGGAAAGGGAAATAAAGAGCGTCTGGTTCCGTTAGGAACCAGGGCTGTCGCGGCGGTACAATCCTATCTCCCATTAAGAGAGAGCTGGCTTTTGTCACAACAAAAAATCATGAAGCCAGCAGCCGCGTTTTTGTTCCCTGGTCGAGGCAAGAAGGGCCACTTGACCAGGCAGGCTTTTGGCCAAAGCTTAAAAAACTTAGCTGCTGAGTGTAATCTTGGTTTTCTTGAACTTAGCCCGCATGCTTTAAGGCACGCTTTTGCCACTCATTTACTCGATGGCGGCGCCGATTTAAGGGTGGTTCAGCAGCTACTAGGCCATGCTGACATATCTACAACTCAAATCTATACGCATATTATGGATGAGAGGCTTCATGAATTAGTGTTTGCGCATCACCCTTTAGCACAGCGCACATAAATCCGCTCGAATTTATCTTTAACGACCTACGTTTTCACCCTAAAGGGTTGCGATGTCAGTTACGACCTTAGAGTTTGAAAAACCAGCCTTAGAAATTGAGGAAAAAATCGCGGAGCTTAAATCGTTGAGTGACGGCCAAGGCGATTTGAGCTCGGACCTTCGCGCCTTAGAGACAAAGGCAGCGAAGCTTTTAGATCAAGCATACTCCAAATTAGATGCTTGGCAGAAAACTCAGGTAGCAAGACATCCAGAGCGGCCACATACACTAGATTATATTGCCGGCATGGTTGATGAATTCACTCCAGTTTCAGGAGACCGCTTATATTCCGAGGATGCCGCTATGGTCTCTGGAATTGGTCGCATTGATGGTCGAGCCGTAGCTATACTCGGACAAGAAAAAGGCGCAGATATGGATACCCGCCTTAAGTACAACTTTGGTATGGTTCGGCCAGAAGGTTATCGGAAAGCGCAGCGTTTAATGCGGTTGGCAGAAAAGTTTAGCCTACCGATAGTAACCCTTGTTGATACCGCTGGAGCATATCCTGGTGTCGGGGCTGAGGAACGCGGACAAGCTGAGGCGATAGCGAAGTCGATCCAAACGTGTCTGGACGTTAAAGTGCCTTTGATTTCTCTAGTTATTGGGGAGGGAGGGTCAGGAGGAGCTATTGCAATCGCAGCTGCAAACCAGGTTTACATGTTGGAGCACTCTATTTATTCTGTCATATCACCTGAGGGCTGTGCCTCAATTCTTTGGCGTGACGGATCATTTGCGAAAGATGCCGCAGGCGCTCTTCGTCTTACGGCGCAAGACTTAAGTCAGTTTGGCCTTATTGATGGAATTATCGCAGAGCCCAAAGGAGGAGCTCACCGTCACAAGGAAGCGGTAATCTCGTCAGCGAAAAAGCAGATTGTTAATTCCATCGCTTTTTTCGATCAACACGAACCAACAACGATACGTCAGCAACGTCGGGAAAAGTTTCTTTCAATGGGGCGGAACCTATAGATGGTTCACGTAATAGCAGATGTTGGCGGCACGAATATAAGACTGGCAGCAGTAAGTGGGCCAATGGAGGTCGCAGCTAAGAGGTTAATGGCCGGGGACTTTAGAGACTCCAGGTCCTATAAATGGAAGCAAATTAAGAATGTTGATACTGCAATAAGGAGCTTCCAAGAAGAGCTAAACCTCCCGGAAAAGTTAAGCGGTTTAACTTTGGCTATTGCTGGTCCAGTGCTTGAACACATGAATGAGTTTAAGCTCACAAACTGGGGCGAGCCCTTTTCACGCCAGCAGCTTACGAAGCACTCAAGAAACGTAAAAATAATTAATGATTTTGCTGCGCAAGCAGCAATAATCCCATTGCTTACAGAACAAGATTTAGATGTTTTGAAGCCAGGCCTGGTTCAGCCGGGTGCGCGAGCCGTTCTAGGGCCTGGAACTGGCTTAGGTGTTGCAGGGCTGGCGGCCAATGGACAGGTTCTTTCGGGTGAAGGCGGAAATGTAACAGCTCCTTATTTTCCAGGCGTGCCATGGTCTGTTTTAGAGGCGCCAGTGCCTAGTGGCCGATTACGTGCGGAAGATGTTTTTTCTGGTCAGGGCCTAGAGAATATTTACTTTGCAAAGACAGGAAGCAAGCTGGCAGCAGAAAATATTAGCGCTGCGGCTCATAACGGAGATGAGTCTGCTCTAAGCGCAATGTCGGTCTTTTTTGATTTTGCCGCTGTGTTGTGCAGTGATCAAGCGCTTCAATACGGGGCAGCAGGAGGAGTATATTTGGTTGGTGCAATAATGCTTAAAAACCGAAAGCTGATAAATCAAAAACGCTTTGCTCAGCAGTTCTGTAACATTCGAACCCATGAAACTTTTTTAGCGGATATCCCGGTTTACCAAGTTACAAAAGCCACCAGTGGTTTAGCTGGAGTAGCCGCTTACGTTTCAGCATGTTGAGCTATCGCCCAATCCGCAGATTCTTTAATTACAGGGTCTTTGGATTCCTGTAGAGACTTTACTTTAGAGCAAATCCTATCCCAAGTAGAACGCTCTGCATTTCCAGAACAAATAAGCGCATTGCGGATCCAACGATGCCATTTTATTCTCTTGACTGGAGATCCAGAGAAGAATTTTCGAAAATCCTCCTCGCTCATCGACAGGGCGTCAGATAAACTAAGATCTCTAATTCTTGACTGTAAAAACCGAGTTTCATGCGCTTCGCTAGCAAATTTATTCCATGGACACACTGAGAGACAATCATCACATCCATAAATTCTATTTCCCATAGCCTTTCTGAATTCTTCAGGAATGGGGCCTTCGTGTTCTATACTGAGATAAGCTAAACACCTTCGCGCGTCTAAAGTGTATGGCGTTGGAAAGGCCTTGGTTGGACATACATCAAGACATCGGGTGCAAGAGCCACAGCCATCATCAGCTGCTTTATCTGGCTCAATAGAAAAATCAGTAAATATTTCAGCCAAAAAGAGCCATGACCCTTCATTACGATTGACCAAGTTGGTATGTTTTCCTTGCCATCCAATCCCAGCTTGTTGAGCAATAGGCTTTTCCGCCACTGGAGCTGTATCAACAAAGACTTTTACTTGGCCTTTCGCCTCGTCTGCTAACCAACTAGCTAGGCGCTTTGCTGCTTTCTTGACTATGTCGTGATAGTCCCTGCCCCAAGCATAGGCACTTATGTTCGCAAGGTCCGCATCATTAACTCTATTCAACGGATTGCTCTGCGGAGCATAAGAGAAGCCAAGAGAAATAATTGATTTTACATCTGGCCAGAGTACCTGAGGATTCTGTCTCTCTGCTTGTCGCCGTTCCATCCAGCCCATAGTCCCATGTTCACCCTGCTCAACAAAAGCTTGAAGTCGTCTTTGGTTGTGATCGGGCATGAACGGTCCTGTGAAACCGCAAGTGGCGAAGCCTTCGCGTAGCGCTCGCGCGCGGATTATTTCAGAATGGACGATAGGCACAGGCCCCTCATGGGGAAGGTAAGCGCGCGTGGCAAGCTTTGACCTTTGAGATACAATTAAATACAGGTCTTTAACCTTTTATGCAAACTAAACCTACCTTCTCTGTTGCGCCTATGATGGACTGGACTAACCGCCACTGCCGAGTTTTTCACCGTGCGCTAAATTCAAAAATTTGGCTTTATACGGAAATGGTCACAACCGGTGCTTTGCGACATGGTGATAAAGCGCGGCATCTAGATTTTTCAGCAGTAGAGCATCCAGTGGCGTTGCAACTTGGAGGCTCTGAGGCGAATGAACTTGCATACGCCGCAGAACTTGGCGAGCAGTGGGGATATGATGAAATCAATCTGAACTGTGGCTGCCCCTCAGATCGCGTTCAATCTGGGCGGTTTGGCGCTTGTCTCATGGCCGAGCCCGAAACAGTTCGAGATGGTTGCAAGCAAATGATTAAATCTACAAGTCTTCCGGTCACCGTAAAGTGTCGTATTGGCATTGATAACCAGGACAAAGAGGGGGATTTCAACAGATTTATTGATGTGGTGGCAGATAGCGGAGTCAATCACTTCATCGTTCATGCTCGTAAAGCCTGGCTAAGCGGCCTATCACCAAAAGAGAATCGCACAATCCCTCCTCTGGATTATGATAGGGTCGCTCGCCTCAAGGACCGACGTCCGGACTTGAAAATAATCCTTAATGGAGGATTAAAAAAGCTTGATCATTATCCGGGTTTAGATGGCATCATGATTGGGCGTGAGGCGTACTCTAATCCATGGATTTTATCAGATGGAACAAAGACTCGGCACGAAGTTGTAGCCAGCCTTTATCCATACATAGAGGAGCAGATTGAAGCGGGGGTCCCGCTTGGAGCAATCACGCGACACATGCTCGGGTTGTTTAATGGACTTCCGGGAGCGAGATCGTGGCGCCGCAGATTATCAGAAGAAGCATTCCGACCTAATGCTTCTATTGGGGTGCTGAGCGAAGCGCTTCTGCTCGTAACTGAACCTGCCGATCAAGATACGGTAAAGCAAGCAAAAGCGTAGATGTGCGGCTGAACATGAAAATTACATAACCCCACCACAGACCAACCATTCCAAAAGCGGGCACCAGTCCAAAGTGTGATGACCCAACAAAAACAAGCGCAGAAAATAGCATTGAAACCATAAGGATGCGTGTTTGGGTGAGTCCGAAAAATACACCGTCCAGCTGATATGAAAGCACCCCGATTAAGGGAGATAAAGCACCAAAGAGCAGGAGAGATTGAGCTGCTTGGCGGATGGGTTCTTTGTTTGTTAGAGAATTAATGATTTGATCACCAAAAATGAAAAAACCTGCTGACCAGATAAGGGCTAAAATAATGGCAGCCTCTGTCGTTAGACGTAGGGCTCGGCGATATGCCGTTACTGAGCCTGCCCCGTAAGCTGCGCCAGCTAGAGACTCTACTGCCATTGCAAAACCGTCTAACCCAAAGGCTGCAATCTCATGAAATCGAAGAATGATGCCGTTAGCAGTTGCAAAAACCTCGTCGCGGAGGTTTCCCATCCTGAGCATGTAAATAAAGGCCCCTTCAATAGCTAAAGACCTAATCATTAGGTCGGCGTTGGCGCTGAAAAGCGCCCGAAATCTTTCTGGATTAAACAGCCTACCATTGGCTACTTTCTTCAAACCACCAAGGCGCCAAACTAGAACTAAACTAGAAGCTAAAATGACGTATGTTGAAATGTTAGACGCGAGCGCAATTCCAGCTACGCCCCATCCAAGCTCAAAAGTGAATAGCATATTGAGAGCAATGTTCATTAAGTTTAGCGCCAGTTGAAGCACAAAAATCCAGCGCATCTCTTGAAGGCCCACTAGCCAACCAAAGGTGACAAATAGCAACAGAGACGCCGGCGCACCCCAAACTCTAACCATGAAGAACTCTCTAGTTAAGTCCTGCTGAGAGCCTTCCCGAATAGCAAAAATCCATTCTGCTAGCTGGAAGTATGGATCTTGGATTAGGAGACAAAAACCGCCTAAAATTAGCGCAATAATAGCTGCACGCTGATAAACGGCTGTCAATTGAACGGCGTCTTCAGCTCCGTATGCCTGAGCGGAAAAGCCACCCGTTGATAAGCGCAAAAAGCCGAAGGTCCACATCATTACAAGGTATGCGGAAGCAGATAACGTAACCGCGGATGCGTGGATGGTGGTCTCTAGGTGGCCGGCGGCCAATAGATCAAAATATCCCACTAAAGGCTCAGAGACGTTCGAAAGAATTATCGGAACAGCAAGAGCCCAAACTCTCCGCCTAGTAAGAAGGGCTGGAGAAACGGTGGTCATAGAGGTTTTATTCTGGTCTTTTGCATTATTCTTGAGCTTGAAGATCCCACATGTGTGCATAAACTCCATTCGATATGGCAAGAAGTTGTTCGTGTGTGCCGCGTTCCTCTATTACCCCATCAACCAAAACAATTATTTCATCAGCATTTACTACTGTTGATAGCCTGTGGGCGATAACTAAGGTTGTTCGATCAGCGCTTATTTCTTCCAGGTTAGATTGGATGGCGCTCTCGGTTTCCGTATCGAGTGCAGAAGTTGCTTCATCAAAAAGCATAATTTTTGGATTTTTTAAGATAGTCCGAGCGATTGAAACTCGCTGGCGCTCTCCCCCAGATAATTTAAGGCCACGTTCACCAACTCTCGTGTCATAGCCTTGGGGCAAGTCAGCTATAAAGTTGTGGACCCGAGCAAGCTTAGCAGCGTTTTCTACGTCCTTGCGACTTGCTCCTGGCCGTCCATAGGCGATGTTATAAAATATGCTATCGTTAAACAGAACTGTGTCTTGAGGGACGATACCAATTTGTTCGCGTAAGCTTTCCTGGGCTACGGAACGGATTTCTTGACCATCTATTTCTACAACGCCAGCTTGTGCATCATAAAACCGGAATAGTAGGCGCCCAATTGTTGACTTACCAGAGCCAGAAGGCCCAACGATTGCAGTGGTTTGTCCCGCAGCCACTTTGAAGTCGACGCCGCGCAATATCTTTCGGTCTTCATTGTATGAAAAATGGATGTTTTTGAAAGCAATCTCTGCGCCCTTTATATTCAGAGGAGGCGCAGAATCTAGGTCTTTTACCTCTTGGTTAACCTCTAGAATGTTGAACATATACTCCATGTCGACCAAAGCCTGCCGGATCTCACGATAGGCAAATCCAAGAAAGTTAAGCGGCAAATATAACTGAAGCATGAAAGCGTTTATCATTACGAAGCTTCCAACCGTGAAACCTCCTGGAATGTCTTGTTCGGCAACAACTTGCGAAGCGGCCATCCACATCAAAATGACCATCCCAAAAGATATTATGATTCCCTGGCCGATATTTAAAGCAGTTAGCGAGAATTGGCTTTTGATGGCCGCAGATTGATAACCCTTCAAGGCCTGATCATATCTGCTAGCTTCATGCTGCTCATTAGAGAAATACTTAACGGTTTCAAAATTTAGTAGAGAATCAATAGCTTTAGTATTTGCCGCTTCATCGGTCTGGTTCATCTCTTTTCTAAATTTGATACGCCACTCAGTGACCATAATGGTGTAGACAATATATCCTATTAGGGTGGTGAAAGTCACAACCGCGTAGAGCCAACCAAAAACAACAAGGAAGTATGCACAAACCAACAGTATTTCAAAAAAAGTTGGTACGAAATTTAAAAGCATAAATCGGAGCAGGAACTCAATCCCTTTAGATCCTCGATTTATAGCAGTGGTTAATCCGCCAGTCTGGCGGTTGAGATGAAACCTTATAGAAAGGCCATGGAGGTGCTTGAAGGTCTGCAAGGCAAGAGTTCGGATCGCATGCTGTCCAGGAACTATGAAAAGACCGTCTCGCAACTCACCAAAAGCCTGAGTAAATAGTCGCGCTGCTCCATACGCCAGTATTAACCCAAGCGGGACAGCAATCGCTATAACTTCTTGGTCGCTTAAATCGTTACCTTTCGGAGTGAGCGCGTCTACGGACATGCCAAGAACAATTGGCACAAGCATGTTCACAAGGCGGGAGGCTAAAAGAAATCCTAAAGCGCCGATTACCAGCATTCGAATGTGCCAGACGGGAGGCCACAAATACGGTAAAAATCTGCGAAAAGTTTCGCCGAGCTTATTCTCAACTGGTTTCAGGTCAATAGACCCAGCGGCCTCTCTTGCAGCACGCTGTTCCTGTCGGGTCTCTGTAGAAGTTATCATAAAACCCTATTTGGTTCCAGAAGAGCAGAGATCAAAGAGCAAAAACAAAAAAGGGCCCAATGGGCCCTAGATTATGTATGGTCAAAGACTTAGGCTTCAGCTGATATCATGCGGCGCTTAAGCTTTTGTAGGTTCGGGCCCAACTTTATATCTGGTGTGCCCATAAGGAAGGCATCTAAGCCGCCCTTCTTTTCAATCGTGCGGATACCACGAGTGGAAAGGCGCAATTTAACAGTCTCACCCAAGATATCAGAAAGAAAGCTTGTACGCTGCATATTAGGCAACCAGCGGCGACGCGAACGATTGTTTGCGTGTGAAACGTTGTTTCCAGTTTGGACTCCGCGTCCTGTTACTTCGCAACGGCGAGACATGGCTCTAACCCTTTAAATTCAGATTCGTTATATCAAGAGCGGCGGCGTTAGCTGCTGGCGCATTAATGGTCAAGGCGTAAAGCGTTGCAGCTGTTAAAATGCACCCAAGCACCACCCAAGAATCGCTTTTTGAGCATGCAGACGATTTTCTGCTTCATCGAATACCACCGACTGAGGGCCATCTATCACTTCAGCTGTAACCTCCTCGTCTCGATGAGCTGGAAGACAATGCATAAATATAGCGTCATGAGAGGCAAGTGACATTAAATTACGGTTGACTTGGTATGGCCGGAGAAGATTGTGTCGAGATTCACCGTCCTTGTCGCCCATGGATACCCAGGTATCGGCGATAATAGCTTTTGCTTCTGCAGCAGCCTTGTATGGGTCTCGCGTTAGCGTTACATTTTCATTCATGAAATCAGAACTGGGCTTTAGTTCTTCTGGTGTAGCCACTGTCAAACTAAAATCAAATTTTTGAGCGGCCTCCATCAAAGAATGAGCCATGTTGTTACCGTCTCCTAGGTAGGCTAACTTTTGACGCTTTATTGGCCCTCGATGCTCTTCAAATGTCAGAACATCTGCCATAACCTGACAAGGATGACTTCGATCGGTTAAGCCATTAATTACGGGAACAGTTGCTTGTTGAGCCAGCTCCGTAAGCACCTCATGCCCGAAGGTTCGAATCATAATTGCATCGCAATAACGAGATAAAACTTTTGCAGTATCAGAGACGGTTTCGCCACGACCCATTTGCATGTCCGAGGACGACAAAATTATAGCTTCTCCTCCTAACTGCTGGACTGCTCGTTCGAAAGACACCCGCGTGCGCGTCGAAGATTTTTCAAAAATCATAGCCAACGCCTTACCTTTGAGAGGTAAACTATCGTGGCCAGATTTCCAAAGCTTAGCCTGCTCAATAATACGCGCGAGCTCGTGGGCTGGGATATCAGATAAGTCGAGAAAATGCTTCATAAGAAGCACCGCCTACTGACTCCGATTCACTTTTTTTGCAACAGGGATTGTTTTTGGCATAACTGTAAAGAGGCCGAGGAGGGCCAAGTTTAGTATAAACAAAATCTAATGCTAACCGATACATTTTATTCTATAAATAACGTTGGGAGAAATTAAGTGACTGGAAAACTCCAAACAGTATACAAAGCAAATAGCACTGAGGCACAAAAGCTTGCTTATGACGAATGGGCAGGTGAGTACGAGCGAGACTTGCTTTCTCAGGGGTATACTTTGCCAAGCCAGTGTGCCACGCTTTTTGCCGCATTTGTTTCTGAGCGTAGAGGGCCTTTTCTTGATGCGGGCTGTGGCACCGGAATGCAATTAGAGCCCCTCCATATGGCTGGATTTAGAGGGTTTACCGGCATTGACTTATCGATGGGCATGCTATCGATCGCTCGCCGCAAGGGAATGCACGATGAGCTTTTCCAGGCGACCATGGGAGAGAGACTGCCTTTTGAAGACAGTCAATTTAATGCAACGCTTACCTGTGGAGCCATCACTCAGGGGCACGCACCGGCCAAGAGTTTTGATGAATTAATACGGGTTACTAAGTCTGGCGGTCTGATTGTTTTCACGCTGCGCTGCGACGACGGTATCAACCACTCGTATGCGGACCGCTTGAGTGAACTCCTACACGAAGGTTGCTGGAGAGTGATTTATGAATCGACTCCGAGGATAACCTTTCCGTTGGGAGAAGAAACACATATTCAGCACAAGGGATGGGTATTTGAGGTCGTTTAGGGACCATTTGTATTACTATTTCCAAAAATATCCATGGCTTTGCTGGACTCGTTAAATCGGACGTGTAACAGGAACGGTTGCTCACGGTGGAGGAGAGATAGCTTAAGCTGCTACCCTGAGTTAATCTGATGTGAGGAAGTCTCACACCCTTATTTTTAGAGGAGGTCTTTAGACCATGAAAAAATTTGCATTTGCAGCGTCTACTCTGGCGCTTTCAACTGGCATCGCTGCCGCAGACGTAAACGTTGCTTTCTTTCTTGAATGGGCAACTCCAAACCAGATCGCTAAAGTAGAAAAAGCTTATGATGATGCGATGGGTACAGATATTAACTGGACTAACTTCAACACTGGTGTTGGGATGTCTGAAGCCATGATTGCTGGCGAGATCGACATTTCTTATTCTCAAGGCTTAGCTCCCTTTGTAAGCGCGGTCGCTTCAGGTGCGCCATTAAAGATGGTTTCAATTGCTGTAGAATATCCACCTAACAAGTGCTTCGTAGCTGACTCTCTAGGGATCACAGCAGACAATGCCGCAGATCTAGAGGGCATGACTGTAGCCGTTCCTTTGAACACTATGGCCGATTTTTCTTTCCGTAAGCAAATGACAGCACTTGGTGTAGACATTGATGAAATTAATGTTGTTGACCAAGATCCTGCATCTGGTGCTGTTGCACTTGCCGAAGGAGCTGTTGCTATGGCTTGTATTTTCGGTGGTGCATCGTCTGCTAAAGCTGATGAAGTAGGAACAGCACTAATGGACAATGCGGCACTAGCAGCTGCTGGCATCCAAGCGTTTGATGTTGTGTCTGTCACAGAATCTTTCGCTGCAGAAAACCCAGATCTAGTGCGTGAGTTCTTAGCTGTAACAGATGCAGCTAATGCTTCGTTTACAGGTTCAGATTCTCAAATGGCCATTATTGCGGCTGACGCCGGCATGGACGTGGAAACCACAAAAGCTCAAATGTCGGAGTTCGTATTCCCTTCAACTGAGGCTCAGTTAACTAATTATTTCGGACCAGATGGAACAGCGGCAGCGGCAGCAGCATCTCTTGGGTTAGTATTCGGTGCAGACGATGCAGCACTGCTTGCATCAACTATCGACGGCTCTTTCTTAGAGTAGACTGATCACACAATGGCTCTTTCGTGAGCAGTGAGGCAGGCTCTTCAGGGGGCCTGCCTTTTTTCTAATTGTTTTAACGTTTTTCGCTGGGTTCTGTTTATGGCTGACTTGCTGGTCCAAGATCTCAATATGACCTTCACCAATCCTCAGACGGGGGCAGCGGTCGAGGCCTTAAAGAACGTTAATTTTACCCTAAAAAAGGGCGAGTTACTCTCAGTTTTAGGCCCGTCTGGATGTGGGAAGACAACCTTACTCAATTTAATTGCTGGATTTATAAATCCAACAAGCGGCGGTTTAAGCCTGGGACAGTCATCCATAAAGGGGCCAGGTGTTGAGAGAGGGATGGTGTTCCAACAGGGAGCTTTATTCGAGTGGCTTTCTGTAGCGCGCAATGTGGATTTTGGTCTTAGGCAAAAGGGAATAAGCCCAGAGGAGTCCGAGTCCTTAGTTGAGAAATGGCTAGATATCGTTGGCCTTCAAGGGTTTGGGGATACGCCAACATATCAGCTTTCCGGTGGAATGCAGCAGCGCGTGGCATTGGCCCGCTGCTTGGTAAATGATCCGGACCTTATTTTGATGGATGAGCCTTTAGGCGCTCTGGATGCGCTAACTCGCGAAAAGATGCAGTCTCTAGTGCTTGAGCTGTGGAAAGAGACGGGTAAGACAATTATGATAATTACCCATTCGGTTGAAGAGGCCTTACTCTTGGGTGAGCGTTTATTTGTAATGGCTCCACGGCCCGGTCGTCTTCACAAGGAATATAACCTTCCGTTTGCTGAGATGGGACTGAAACAATCATTGCGCGAGGTAAAGCAAGACCCTCAATTCAATGACGTTCGCGAGGAGATTCTTTCCATGATCTGGGATATGGAAGAAGAGATTATGGGGAAGGTTTAGTTAAATGACTCGCTCCAACCTGCTGTATGCGCTCTACGGCCTGCTCGTCGTCTGGGCTGCATATGTGCTCCTGCCACCGCTCCAGGGGCTAGTGTCATCAACATACGGAGGTCTGGCGACAAGCTTACATAGTTTGTACCGCGCGTACGCAGATGCCGTAGCACCACTTCTGACATGGACATCAATTAACCGAGGCGTCTTCGCGGCAGTTATAATTATCATTTTAGCCACCTTATTTGTTTGGTCTATAGTCATCGGCTTAAGGCAGTCAAAAATACGAGAAAAAGACGAAGTGTTTGGTGATCCTGAGCGCACACGAGGGGGCTGGTACTGGATGGTCTGTGGCCTCGCATCTTTGGCATTGGTTTGGTTCTATTTTTCTTGGGGAGCAGCTCGAGCGTTTTTTCCTAATGCGGCTAACGAAATATGCCAGGTTGCAACGCTTAATACGGCAATGCGTCCAATCGGCGGTGCGCTGCCACCACGATATTTCCTAGGAACAGAGGTCATAAGGGCAACGCATAATGAGATTTCAGAAATTAAACTTCTAAGTACCCGAGTTGCCCTAACAGAAGCACAACGCGCCGAGATAGGAACGCTAACAAATGAGTTAGAGGCGCTGATGTCAGAGCTCTCTGATCCAGAGGCTCTGTCAGAAGAAGTTTCCGCTGAAATCATTGCTGTCTCAGAGGGGCTAGCCTCAGCAGCAAATGACCTTCGGTCAGGACTTCACCCCAATATGGCTGATGAACAAACTCTCCTTCAAAATAGAGCGCAAGGAGCATGGGGAATCGCGGAAGAAGCAACTAAAGAAATACCATTTAGCCCTATCTCTTCCCGCGGAAGTTTATTTGTGGCGGTTGCAGGAGATGTTGAGCTGCTAACAAAGCAATTTCAGGGAATTAAAAACCTTACTGGCGATCGCAAGGTTAGGATTGATGCGCTTAAAGATGATATAAAAGCGTTGAAGGCTGAGTTCGCTGAAATCACGGACCAGGATAGCGCGAACCGCACTCGGATTATTCGTAAACTCGAAGGCAGGTCGAGAGCCATTGCTCGGGGAACTATTTTTCCTCCTCAAGCATTAGATCCGATAGAAGATTCCATGCTGTCTCTTGCTAGCGCCTCTAATGTGGCGCAGGGCGGTCTTTGGTTTGTGGATGCCATCATGCTACCCACAAGTACGATAGAGAGAACCGCTACCGTATGCACTGAGTTTGGTTCTGGCCGCTGGTTACCAAAGCCACTCGATGTAATCGCGCGGTTTGGAGAGATGGCAAATATTCATCTAAACTCTGACGCAACGGCAGTAAATGAAGATACCGGACAGCCATTCCGGCCTGGAGGAATGAAGGGCGTAAGACTTCTGTGGGTGAAGTGGTTGCCTATATCAGATGTCGTGGCGCCCCTTATTCCCAATGGTTTGGTAGATTTGTTGCCTGGGGAGTATCCAACGCATCAAGAGGATGGAACTTTCAGGCATAATTTCAAATCCCGTGTTCTGGCGTTTACTCAAGGCGATGTGAATCTTGGATATATACCAATGCTCGATGGCCACGTTTGGGATTCTTTATACCGTGTCATCGTCGCTATGGCGTTGGGAATAGGCATTGGCGTCCCCTTGGGGATTATGATGGGCGCATCGAGATTTTTCAAATCATATTTTGATCCTCTTATAGAACTGTACCGACCGATCCCGCCACTAGCATGGGCGCCATTGATTTTGACCGCTATTGGTCTTGGCGATGCAGGCAAAATCACGCTTCTTTTCATGGTAGCGCTCGCCATCATGATTATTTCTGCGAGAACGGGCGCAATATCAACGCAGCTCTCCAAAATTAGGGCATCTCATTCGCTCGGCGCAAGCAATCGGCAAATTTTACGGCAAGTGATTCTGCCTAATGCTTTGCCAGAAATACTTACTGGTATTCGAATTGCGATCGGTGTTTGTTGGGGAACTTTGGTTGCAGCGGAGCTATTAGCTGGAGAGACGGGAATAGGGTTTGTTGAAAATATTGCATCAAAGACCCAGGATTATACAACAATCTGGGTAACCATATTAATTATGGGAATGCTTGGCTTTGCACTCGATCTTCTCATGCGCTGGGTTATTGCAAAGACAATACCTTGGAGAGGGAAGGGGTGATCAGGCCATCCTAACCATTTATCAACGCAGAAATTAGCGCAACTTTAACGATATCATCTGTGGTCGCGCCTCTTGATAGATCCGCGATTGGCTTTGCAAACCCGTGTAGCAAGGGTCCTATCGCCTGTGCTCCAGCGAGTTCTTGCATTAGCTTATAGCCGATATTGCCAGCATCAATATTTGGAAAAATTAAGGTATTTGGATTTGCTGCGTTTATGCCTTTGCGTACACCAATTTCAGGATTTAGTGCAGCGTCGCCTTGGACAGGGCCGACGGCCTGGATGCCCTTGTTTTTTAATTCGCTTGCCGCTGCTCGCACTTTGTCGACGCTAGCGCCTGAGCCGCTTGTGCCAGTGGAATAGGACAAAAAAGAGATTCGAGCATCACCAAAAAGCGACTTCGCAACCTTCGCTAAGTGATGGCCAATATGAACTAGTTGATCTTTGTTTGGATTAATATTTACTGCACAATCGCCAAAAAGCAGCTGCTTTCCGCTTGGAAAGCTCATTAAAAACGAAGAACAAATCAGGGGTGCATCCGCCTCCAGACCTACAGCTCGAAGACCTGCTCTTAAGACAGTTGCCGTCTCGGTTGCGGCACCAGAAACAAGGAAGTCACCTTTGCCTAGGGTCAATAAAGCTGCAGCTCGATGGGTTGGATCCTGTAAAAAAAGGTCAATTTTGTCTTCTGATAGATTAGGTTTAACCCTCCTAAAAGGCTCCCTCATTTTCTCCTCAGGATCGCCTGGTTCAACAATTATACATCCTAGATTTGCCAGACGATTGGCAGCCTCAGCTACTCGACTATCGTGCATTTCTGGTATGATGATGCGAGGGCAGGTTTTCTGCACATGGGCTTGAGCTAGGTTTATAAGGGTCATGGGTTTATCCTTAGCGCTAAGAGGCGTCGAATTTAAGACATAGTCTAGGAATGGCTATGCTAGACTTTATTTATGTCAGGGTTAACCCAGTTTAAAATGCTCATCAATGGAGCAGATGTAAATGCAAGTGATGGAGGCAAGCGCAAATCTATTGATCCTTCTACAGGCGAGCCTTGGGCTGAGTTTCCCGAGGCAACAAAAGAAGATGTGGATTTAGCTGTAAGGGCTGCGCACTTAGCCCAAACGTCAGGGCCATGGTCCAAACTGACGCCAACGGAGCGAGGCCAAGCTTTATACCGTCTTGCCGACGCCCTATCTGATAACGCTGACAACATTGGGAGGCTTGAGACCCGAGATACGGGAAAGCTTCTGAAAGAGACTGTCTGGCAGGCAAAATATATTTCTGACTATCTGAGGTATTTTGGAGGCGCTGCTGATAAGATATCTGGTGACACGCTACCAATCGATAAGCAGGACATGTTTGTCTATACCTCGAGGGAGCCCCTCGGTGTAATCGCTGCGGTGATCCCATGGAATTCACAACTATTTTTGTCAGCAACAAAGATAGGCCCTGCACTAGCAATGGGAAATACCCTGGTTTTAAAGGCTTCAGAGCATGCTCCTGCGCCATTGCTAGCATTTGCCAAGCTAGCCAAAAAGGCGGGAATCCCTGATGGTGTGATTAACGTAATCACTGGCGGTGGAGAGCCATGTGGAAGAGAGTTAACCAGTCATAATCTTGTTTCAAAAATAGCATTTACCGGCGGTGGCCCCGCTGCGAGGCACGTAGTCAGAAACTCAGCTGAAAATTTTGCGCAGGTATCTTTAGAGTTAGGAGGAAAGTCACCTTTTATTGTTTTTGATGATGCCAATATATCAAGCGCTACAAATGCTTGTGTGGCAGGGATTTTTGGGGCGTCAGGTCAATCTTGTGTTGCTGGGTCTAGGCTGTTGGTTCAAGAAGACATCGCGGATCTTTTCGTAGAAAAGCTTTCCAGAATTGCTGAAAATATTCGTTTGGGGGATCCCGCAGACGGTAGTACGGAGATGGGTCCGTTGTGCACTATCGAACAGATTAAATTGATTGACGACCAGATCAACAAAGCGGTTTCTGATGGCGCAAAGGTAGTATGTGGGGGAGGCCGGACAGAGGGGAAGGGCCTGTTTTTTAAGCCAACAATCGTTGACTGTCCTGATTCTAAAATAAATATTTTAGACACGGAGCTTTTTGGGCCAGTTTTGTCTGTTGTCCGATTTAAAACCGAGGCTGAAGCAATCATGCTGGCCAACGATACTAAATACGGACTAGCAGCTGGGGTTTTTACCAATAATCATAGCCGGGCGTTACGTATGTCAAAGAATTTACGAGCAGGCATTGTGTGGGTAAATACATATCGAGCAATTTCACCGATTGCTGAATTTGGTGGTGAGCGCATGAGCGGTTATGGCCGTGAAGCAGGCTTTCAGGCCTTATATGACTATTCCCAGACCAAGTCAGTTTGGATGAACCTATCGGATGAGCCCGTAGCCAATCCGTTTCGGCCGCGTTAGAACAAATGAGGTTTCATCTCGCGATAAATCTAGAAAGAACCTCGTCAAGCCAGGACATGTCAAAGGTCGCCTCTCATACGTTAGAGATGGTTCAAATGGCTGATCAGGCAGGGTTCGAAATAGTTTGGGCTGCAGAGCATCATGCTTTGGAGATGACAATTGCTCCCAATCCGTTTCAATTGCTTACTTGGTGGTCTCAACACACAAGCCAAATAAGAATGGGCTGCGGCGTGGCAAATGCAGCTTATTGGCATCCAATCAATTTGGCGGGTGAGGCCGCAATGTGTGATTTAATATCTGGGGGCCGCCTGGAGCTAGGTCTAGGATCAGGAGCATATCAGCGCGAATTTGATCGCATGCGACCGGGTGTTGATCAAAAAGACGGCTACAGATACCTCCAGGAAATGCTGCCTCTCATTCGAGAGCTTTGGAGTGGAGATGTGGCTCATAATGGAGAGTTTTGGCAATTTCCCAGTGCAACTTCAGTGCCCAAGCCCATCCAAAATGACGTTCCCATCTGGGTTGCTGCTCGCAGCCCAGTTACTTTTGATTATGCGGTCGAACAGGATGCCAACATTATGTCATGGCCGCTGACGCTCGGGTTTGAAGAGGCCGAAAAATATGCTTCACTTCGAAAGGAAGCAATCGAAAAATTACCAGGTTCAACACCAAAGAAATTTGTGATGATGCGTCATACAGCAGTGTATGAATCGTCAGAGGATCGAAGAGCTTCTATGGCTGCGATTCGTCATAATTTAAGCCAGTTTGGAAACTTAATGACCAAGCGAGGAGAGGTTGAAAACGGGTTTCCTGAGCTTGTCCCATTCGACCAGATTGAGGGTAATGCGCGAGTGGATTCAAGCATGCTAGAGAATAATCTTGTGTTTGGATCTGCAGAGCAAGTTACGGAAAAGCTTAAGGCATATCAGTCACTCGGGATCGACGGTTTTATTTATTATTCTTCAATGGGGCTTGATCACACAGTACAAAAGCGCTCCCTAGAAACCTTTATTGAGAGAGTGATCCCTAACTTCAACTGAATTTCTGTTTTTGGCGACAGGCAGATCTAAATCGAGAGTAGATAATCGAGCCAGTGTCTAATAAAGTAATACTAATCCATGGCCTTGGGCTCAGCACGTCAATGTGGGATGTTTTCGTCCCTGCTATTGAGAGTTGGGGTTTTGATGTTTTAACATACAACCTCCCCGGCCACGGAGGTGATGCGCCCGTAAAGCGATCACACGATTTACAGCTATATGTAGAGCAAGCCCTGGCTCAAATGGATAAAATTGGCTGGGACTGTGCGCATTTAGTTGGTTTTTCCCTAGGCGGCATGATCAACCGAAAATTGGCGTTGTTAGAGCCTCACCGAACCGCATCTTTGTCTATCTGGAATTCACCTCACGATCGCGGAGAGCACCAGCAGGCGGCAGTTGAGGACCGAGCAAGAAATTCTCGACAGTATGGCGTTGATTCAACTCTGGAGGCAGCCTTAGATAGGTGGCTTACGGCAGAAGCCACGGATGATCTGAGAAACCAGGTTCGGTCATGGCGTAGGAGCTGTGACCCAGGCTCATATGCAGAAGCTGCCTGGGTGCTAGCTAATGGCGTGCCAGAGTTGGTGAACGCAGAGCCAACAAAGCAGGTGCCAACGCAAGTTATTACATGTGAGAATGATGTTGGTTCAACGCCAGATATGGCCAGAAAAATAGCGATGGCGCTAAAAGCCGAAACGGTGGAGATTATCCCGGGATTAAAACATCTAGGTCTCCTTCAGCGTCCAGACCTCTTTTTGGATCCGCTTAAGAAATTTTTATCCTCTTAAGTGTTAGGAAAAGACTAATCCCTGCAAAGTATGAACTGCTGGCTATAAATACTATGAACCAGGGCTGAGCGGCGGAGCTATTATGTCCTTGGTGTAGGATCTGATAGCCTAATATTGCTGCTGATACTGTCCACAATGCAGAGTTTAGCCAATTCAGCCACTCATATCCACCTAACGGTGTTCTGAATGGGTGCACATAAGGGGTTGGAACGATGGTTAAGATTAAAAAAGCTCCAATTACAAACAATGATAGCCAAGCGGACAGCGACGACAGGACCACAAAAAAAACAACTACATTCCACAGAGCTGGAAAGCCTATAAAACTATTATCTTCCGCTTTCATGCCCACTTGAGCGAACGTAAAGCTACCAGCCAGCAACACCAGAGCTCCCGCTAAAGTTTGAAATCCGGCTGGTACAAGCGCCCAATGCCAAATCATCACGGCAGGAATCGTCACGTACGTGAAATAATCGATTACGAAGTCTAAAGCACCACCATCAACTCCAGGAGTGTAGATTTTTACTTTAGCAGCGCGTGCGAGGGTTCCGTCAATCCCATCAATAACAAGAGTGATTCCGAGGTATAGAAATGCTAGGCTTATGTTCTTATCAATTGTTGCGATTATAGATAAGAACCCGAAAACAAGCCCACTAGCAGTGAAGACGTGTACAAGAATAGCGAGGAAGCGTGCAGACATGTGTCTCTTGTAACGGCGAAGAAGACAAAATTCACGGCCTATCTTTCAAGGGCTCGTGGCAAACACTAAGTGGCAGGAATGAGAATTGATGCACATCATCACCTTTGGGACCTAAAAGCCGTTTCTTATCCATGGCTGGAAGCCAAGGGCGTGTCCCGATTTTTTGGAAACCCGGCGTCTATTCAACGCAACTATATTTTGGATGAGTTTCGTCAGGATGCATCAACAGCAAAAGCACAGGGCTCTGTTCATATTCAAGTCGGAGCCGCTGATGGGCTTCAAGAGGCTTTGTGGGTTCAGAAAGTGGCAATGTCAAATTTGGACTGGCCGCTAAAGCAGGTTGTTTTTTGTGATCTCACTAGTAGCAATTTAAAGAACCAGTTAGACCAATTTCAAAGCCTTTCGTCGGTAGTGGGTGTCCGTCAAATAGTTGGTAGAGCTCCGGGGGAAGATACCGCGACGGGCACTCAAGGGCTATTGTCGGACCGGAGGTTCGTTGCAGGATTGCATGAAGTTGCAGCCCGTGGCCTCTCGTTCGATTTACAACTGATTCCAGAATTAATGGAAAAAGCGGGCTCTGTACTTAGAGAGGTTTCTGAGCTGAAAGTTGCCTTGTGTCATGCTGGTTCTCCACATGATCGAAGTCCGTCGGGGCTAAAGTTTTACGCCAAAGAACTAACCTCTTTGAGTATGAATCCGAACGTAGTCTGCAAGATCTCAGGTCTTGGAATGTTTGATCATGATTGGACAGCTAAAAGTGTGAAACCCTTTTTTACCGCATGTTTATCGCAGTTTGGTGCCGAAAGACTAATGTTCGGGTCTAATTTTCCAGTTGATTCTCTTAGCTCAACCTACCATCAGTTGGTTAGTAGGCATAGTGAGCTTATAGAGGAAATAAGCGCGTCGCAGCGGGATCAATTTTGGGGTGGCACGGCTGAGAGGTTTTATGGATTCTAGCGCTACTAATGATCAAGAATCTGAAAAAGGCTTTCTGTCAAAGAGTGAGCTGAGAGCTTTTAGTTGGCTATGGCGACATTATTTACGGCGATTCATGCCGGGCATAATTACTGTTTTCGCTCTTTTGGCTGCCCATGGGGCGGCGCTAGTTGCATTTTTAGGTTTGATAAATGGTAGTTTCAGCGAGCTATTTGATCCAAATAATGGAACGTTCCAGTTTGTTAAGCAAGCGCAAATCTCTCATGAGAAAGATCTATATCTAGATGCTGACCGAGATGGCGTTTACGAGGGCGAACTGCAACTAATCGATCCCCTTGGAAAGGCCGACAAGTGGGTTCCGGTTCGTATCGATGTTAGTCTCGCAGGGTCGAGAGACGAGTCAATCCATAGCAGTGATGGCAGCACAGCACTAAGCAAGGCGGACATAGACATACTTACACAAGATGGTGAATTCAGTGTTGGATCGATAAGAGGCCTGGACTCTCTCTATTTCGAGTTTGAGCGAACCGGCGCTGGGCCTGTCCTTGTCAGGCTATTG
>Ga0213865_10000705_pt1 | contig 22483 bp, 23 predicted proteins | sample PICome_6_FD_160100 | JGI IMG/M metagenome (GOLD analysis project Ga0213865, IMG submission 160100) | Coastal seawater microbial communities near Pivers Island, North Carolina, United States - PICO282 | ecosystem: Environmental > Aquatic > Marine > Coastal | place: USA: North Carolina...
TTATTTGGGTGCGTTTTAAGCCTTATAGGTTTGGACTTTTTTTTTTGATGCCTAGTGTATACGGCTTATTTTAATGCCTTTTCAAAGGAAATAAAACTTTGAGAAGACTCGAAAGTGTGAAAAGTGAAAAGTATTTCTTTATTTTTTAAAATTTTTGTTATATTGTAAAGTAGGGGGCTAAAAGGTGTTTTTATTATTTTGTAACAAAAATTCTTATATAAAAATGAATAATGAGGTAAAAAAGAAAAGCTAGTTTTAATAAAGATATAGAAAATATTAAAACTAGATTAAAGTTTTAAGTTCATTACTTAAAAACTTTTTATGTATTTGTTGTTAATTTTTTTTCCATTAATTGGGTCTTTCTGCGCTGGATTATTCGGTCGAAAACTTGGTCCTTTTGGAGCTTCTTATGTTACAGTAAGTTGTTTGGTATTTGCTTTTATTTTATCCTCTTTTGCTTTTTATGAAGTAGCATTACTAAATTGTTGTGTTTATATAAAGTTTGCGCCTTGAATTAATTCTGAAATGTTGAATGCAGATTGAGGGTTTTTATTTGATTCTTTGACAGTTGTCATGTGTTGTGTTGTTACATTTGTTTCCTCTATAGTACATTTATACTCTACTGAGTATATGGCTTATGATCCGCATCTTCCTCGATTTATGTCTTACCTCTCTCTTTTTACATTTTTTATGTTGATTTTAGTAACGGCTGATAATTTTATCCAAATGTTTGTTGGTTGAGAAGGAGTAGGTCTTTGCTCTTATTTACTTATTAATTTTTGATTTACACGAATACAAGCAAATAAGGCAGCAATAAAAGCAATGGTTTTAAACCGAATTGGGGATTTTGGGCTTGTGCTTGGTATTTTAATCATTTTTGTTGAATACAAAGCAGTAGACTATGCCACAGTTTTTGCAATAACTCCAGTCTTTACAAATAAACTTTTTAATTTCCTAAGTTTAGATTTTGACTTGATTTCTATTGTATGTTTCTTTTTATTTGTAGGGGCTGTAGGTAAATCCGCCCAGTTAGGTTTACACACTTGGCTGCCTGACGCTATGGAAGGCCCTACACCTGTATCTGCTTTGATTCATGCAGCAACAATGGTAACAGCTGGAGTATTTTTAATTGCTCGTACTTCTCCGTTGTTTGAATATGCTCCCAGTATACTTAGCTTAGTCACAATTGTAGGTGCTTGTACTGCTTTTTTTGCAGCTACCGTTGGTTTATTACAAAACGATTTAAAACGAGTAATAGCTTATTCAACTTGTAGTCAACTTGGCTATATGGTTTTTGCTTGTGGGTTGTCTAATTATTCAGTTGGAGTTTTTCATTTAGTCAATCATGCTTTTTTTAAAGCGTTACTTTTTTTAGGGGCTGGCTCTATTATCCATGCTGTTGCAGATGAGCAAGACATGCGTAAAATGGGAGGCTTGAAAAATTTAGTACCATTTACTTATTCAATGATGGTTATTGGCTCACTTGCGCTTATAGGTTTTCCTTTTTTAACCGGGTTTTATTCAAAAGACGTTATTCTTGAAGTTGCTTACGGTAAATATACACTAGAAGGTCATTTTAGTTATATTTTAGGAAGCGTCGGCGCTTTTCTTACAGCATTTTATTCGACACGATTAGTTTATCTTACTTTTTTATCAACGCCGAATGGTTACAAGACAGTAATTTGCTCAGCTTACGACTCGTCTTATCAAATATCTTTTTCTTTATTGGTGTTATCTATTCCTAGTGTGTTAATTGGATTTTATTCTAAAGATATGATTATTGGGTTTGGAACTGATTTTTGAGGAAACGCTGTTTTTGTTAGTAGTGAAAATATGAATCGAGTAGATTCGGAATTTATTACCCATATTTATAAAATACTACCTGTAGTTTTAAGTTTATTAGGCTCCGCATCTTCATTTTTATTGTATTTATTTGGCAACAAATTATTAGTTCAATTAAAAATGTCTGTTTTAGGCAAAAAAGTTTATAATTTCCTTAATAAAAAATGATTTTTTGATAAAGTATATAATGAATATGTAAGTCAGTTTTTTTTTACGATTAGTTACACAATTACCTATAAAGTAATTGACAGAGGAATAATAGAAGTTTTTGGACCTATGGGATTATCATCAATTATAACAAAAAAAGCTTGAAATATTTCTAAGTTACAAACAGGTTACTTATATCATTATACTTTTTTTGTTTTAATAGGCCTTACAATACTTCTTGGGATACGGCAATTTTGGCTCTTGTCAGGAAATTTTGTTGATTTCAAAATTTTTAGTTTATTTTTTATATTGAGTTTTTTTTTGAGAAAAAGAGTTCAAACCCACTAAATATAGAAATTTTTTAACAAAAGCGGTAATAGCAAGTTGAATTAAAATATATAAATGTCAGTAAACAATATGCAATTAAACCCTATTTATAAATTTGTAACTCGTTGACTTTTTTCAACAAATCACAAAGATATCGGAACTTTATACTTAATATTTGGGGCAATTTCAGGAGTCGCTGGAACTGCTTTATCCTTATATATTCGAATAACATTAGCTCAACCTAACAGTAGTTTCTTAGAGTACAACCATCATTTATACAATGTGATTGTAACAGGTCATGCGATATTGATGATTTTTTTTATGGTAATGCCAACACTAATTGGGGGCTTTGGTAATTGATTTGTGCCTTTAATGATTGGTGCACCAGACATGGCGTTTCCAAGAATGAACAATATTAGTTTTTGACTATTACCACCGTCATTATTGTTATTATTTGCGTCAATGTTAACTGAAGCTGGTGTTGGTACTGGATGAACTGTTTACCCACCCTTATCAAGTGCAACAGCCCATTCAGGTGGGTCTGTAGATTTAGCAATCTTTAGTTTACATTTATCAGGTGCATCGTCTATTTTAGGTGCTATTAACTTTATTTGTACCATTTTTAATATGCGAGTAAAAAGTTTATCTTTTCACAACCTTCCTTTATTTGTATGGTCTGTTCTAATTACAGCATTTTTGCTGTTGCTATCTTTACCTGTATTAGCAGGAGCAATTACAATGTTATTAACAGATAGAAATTTTAACACCACTTTTTTTGACCCTGCTGGAGGAGGAGATCCTGTATTATTTCAACACCTTTTCTGGTTTTTTGGTCACCCTGAAGTATATATTTTGATTTTACCTGGGTTTGGAATTATTAGTCACATTGTTGTTAGTACAGCAAAAAAACCTATATTTGGCTATCTTGGCATGGTATACGCCATGTTTTCTATTGGTGTTTTAGGTTTCATTGTGTGAGCGCACCACATGTTTACAGTAGGTTTAGATATAGATACTAGAGCTTATTTTACTGCAGCAACTATGATTATTGCCATTCCTACTGGTATCAAAATATTTAGTTGACTTGCAACATTATGGGGAGGTTCTATTGATTTAAGAACACCAGGTCTTTTTGCTATTGGCTTTATTTTCTTATTTACTGTAGGTGGTGTAACAGGGGTTGTTCTTGCTAACTCTGGTATCGACATTGCGTTACACGATACTTATTATGTGGTTGCACATTTTCATTATGTGTTATCGATGGTCGCCGTGTTTTCTATGCTTGGCGGTCTTTATTTTTGATTTGAAAAACTTACAGGTGTGCGCTATTCAGAATTATTAGGAAAAATTCATTTTTGAAGTTTTTTTGTTGGAGTAAATTTAACTTTTTTCCCAATGCACTTCTTAGGCGTTGCAGGTATGCCAAGACGGATCCCAGACTACCCGGATGCATATTTTATATTTAACAAAATTGCATCTTGAGGCTCTTATGTTTCTGCAATATCATCACTATTTTTTTTTTACGTAGTTTTTGATGCTTTTTCAGCAGGTCTTCCAGATAACAAATAACGTTATCGTAGTCTTGTAAGATTAGGTAACCGACTTTTAAAAGCTGCGTCATCTTAACAAAAAAATGATTTTTACAACACAATGTGATAGCCCAGCACTTTGGCAAACTTATTTATCTGACCCTGCAAGTATTACTATGGAAGGTATTTTAATTTTTAACAAACATTTATTATTTTTGCTAACAGTAATTGTTTTGTTTGTTGGTTGATTATTGTTTTATACTTTGCATTACTTTATAGAATATAACAATAAATTTAGCTCGAAATTTGTTCACTCAAAAGAATTAGAAATTGTTTGAACATCTATTCCAGCCTTAATACTTTTAATTTTATCTACTCCTTCTTTTACTCTATTATATGCTATGGACGAAATTTCTGAACCAGAGTTAACTTTAAAAATTTTAGGACACCAATGGTTTTGAAGCTATGAAATTTCTGAATTTAATTCTTGCCAAAAGCAAGAGCAAAGCTTAAAATACGTATGTTATATGATGGCGTTGGACGGATTACCAACAACCAAACAAGGGTATTTTAGACTACTAGAAACTAACAAAAGAGTTATTTTACCAACAAACACACACTTAAGGCTTTTAGTTAGCGCTGCTGATGTACTACATAGTTGGACTATTCCATCATTTGGTTTAAAAGTGGATGCGTGCCCCGGCCGACTAAATCAAGTGAATTTATTTATCAAACGTATTGGTGTTTTTTTTGGACAGTGTAGTGAAATTTGTGGTGTAAATCACGGTTTCATGCCCATTGTTATCGTTTCGTTGCCAACAGTGCAGTTTCACCATTACATAATGACAAAATTAGAATTAAGTTAAAAGATTTAAAAGTTTTTATTCATTTATTAGGTTAAACACCTATTTTAAATTATGTATTTCATATTAAACTTTTTTTTAAATATAGTAGACAATTTTATTCAACTGAGAGAATTTCTTTTTTCAATTCTTTTTTTTAAATTTCAGTAAAAGATGCCAAACAAAAATCGTTTTAAGTATCTAAAAACAAAACACAGTTGACACTTAGTAGACCCAAGCCCTTGGCCTTTAGTTGCTTCTTTAGGTGCATTTTTCATGACGTCCGGAACTGTATTGTACATGAATAAATTTTTAGGAGGAGGCCAACTTGCTTTAATTGGTTTTTTTGTATTATTATATGTTATGTATACGTGATGACGTGATATTGTTAGAGAAGCAACATTTGAAGAACAGCATACAGTACCAGTTCAACGAGGTTTAAGATTAGGAATGATACTGTTTATCGTTTCGGAAATTATGTTTTTTTTTGCTTTTTTCTGGGCTTTTTTTCATTCTAGTTTGTCACCAGTTTATAATTTAGGTGGTGTTTGACCGCCAGAAGCAATACAAACAATTCAGACTTCAGGAATTCCTTTAACTAATACATTTTTTCTTTTAAGCTCTGGTGCTACTGTTACTTGGGCACACCACGCAATAATAGTGCGGGCAAAAAAACAAGCAATTATTGGATTATATTTTACTATACTACTAGCGACAATTTTTACTTTATTACAAGGTATGGAATATGTTGAAGCGCCATTTAATATTAATGATAGTGTTTTCGGTTCTTGCTTTTATATGGCGACTGGTTTTCATGGTTTTCATGTATTTATTGGTACCTGCTGTTTAGTTGTTTCTCTTTTACGAATTGTTTACAATCATTTTACATCAACACACCATTTTGGTTTTGAATCTGCAGCATGGTATTGGCATTTTGTAGATGTTGTGTGGTTATTTTTATTCATTACTGTATATTGGTGAGGAGGAATTCACTAATTTTGTATGGGACATTTTTTATAACTTTTCTAACATACAAACAATACGAAATTTACGTTTTTTACAACACAATGAGATAGCTTAGCACTTTGGCAAATTTATTTATCTGACCCTGCAAGTATTACTATAGAAGGTATTTTAATTTTTAACAAACATTTATTATTTTTACTTATATTATTAATGCTTTTTCCATTAAATTCTGTTTTTGAAATGAGAAAAACCTCCAAAAATAAAAAAAAATTAATAAAAAGTACAAGTAAAGCTTTAGAAAAAACTGAAGCTGATGAAGATAGGCATTCAATTGCTTTACTAAAACTTTTCTTAGACAAATAGCTATTACTAGCAGAAGGGATACATATAAGATCGGTGCAAAACAGATTTATTAGGGGGAAAGGTAGAAGGTAGGCAAACCCAAATGAATCTGTTTCCCGTAAAACTACAACGTCAGTGCCTATGCTTACTAATAATATAAGACAACACTCAACTTGTATTCTCAATCCTATTATTTTGTGCCGATTGGTTAACTTGCCAAACGATGCTTGTAAAATCATTGAAGTTAAGAATATGGATGAAGCAGATTTAGCTTACTGGGGTTGAAATTCCTGTTCAAGTAGGATCTTTCTTTTATTTGGAGTTGCTATATTAAGCCTTAGAAAAAAAATTAAAGTGTGTCATACAAAATAAGAATTGTCTTAAAATGCTTTTATTAACTAGGAAAATAGTTCAGTCGGTAGAACAGTGGTTTTCAAAACCAAAGGTCAGGAGTTCAAATCTCTTTTTTCCTGTAATTTTATTTTTAAAGTTGTAGGTTTTGTGTCAGTGCACTATATTCTTATAGCAGGTTTAGGTGTAGATACTAAAACTCATTTTATTGCAGTAACTATAATTATTGCTATTCTTACTGATATCAAAATATTTAGTTAACTTGTAATATTATGGAGAGGTTCTATTGATTTAAGAACAACAGATCTTTTTGCTATTGACTTTATTTTCTTATTTATTGTAAGTGGTATGATAAGGGTTGTTCTTGCTAACTCTGGTATCTACATTGCGTTACACGATACTTATTATGTGGTTGCGCACTTTCATTACGTGCTATCTATGCTTGGTGGTCTTTATTTTTGGTTTGGTAAATTTTTTCTTCAATCGTTTAACTCAAAAATCGCCAATAAACAGTTTGTACAAAAAACTATGTTCAGGATAAGAGTCTGATTGTAAGACGCTGCATGAGATTTTTTAGCATGTTACACTAATAAACAGAAAAAAATGTGAGATAGAAAATTGACATACTAAGAGTCAGAATTCTGATATTAGAACCCATAAAAAGATCTTGTTATTTAATTGCTAGATTTTCTTTTCTAATAAGGCTTTGATAAAATAATAAAAATATTTTAACTGCTATTTGTAGTTTAAAGCTATAAATAGTAATATGAATTCCAGTTATGGTCTAAGACTTAGTATTTTTGGCAAATTTTTACCTTTTATAAATTATTCAAACAATTATAGTAATCCTATGTCTTCTTTTGTTATCAAAACAATAAGATGAGGTAGAAATTACTTATTGTCCATTTTAGATGGTCATTTAATACATTACCCTAGCCCGTTAAACTTAACCTACGCTTGAAGTTTTGGGTCTTCTGCAGGAATTTGTTTAGTTATTCAAATTTTATCTGGAATCTTTTTAGCTATGCATTATACTCCTCACATTGACCTTGCTTTTAGCAGTGTTGAACATATTATGCGAGATGTAAATAATGGTTGATTAATTCGTTATATTCACGCAAATGGAGCGTCTATGTTTTTTATTGTTGTATATTGCCATATATTTCGTGGTTTATACTATGGTTCTTATATGCAGCCAAGACAATTACTTTGATGTTCAGGTGTTCTTATTTTCATTTTAATGATGGGAACAGCGTTCATGGGGTATGTACTTCCTTGAGGTCAAATGAGTTTTTGGGGAGCCACAGTAATTACAAGTTTAGTAACAGCAGTTCCTGTTGTTGGGCACTCTATTGTTGACTGGCTATGGGGAGGATTTACTGTAAACAATGCAACACTAAATAGATTTTTTAGTTTACATTTTTTTTTACCATTTATAATTGCCGCTTTAAGTTTATTACATTTAGCGCTTTTACATAAAGATGGTTCAAATAACCCATTAGGGATAGATAGTAAAGGTGACAAAATTCCTTTTTATCCGTATTTTGTAATAAAAGACTTATTTGCATTTTTTTGTTTTTTAACTTTTTTTGGTATTTTTGTTTTCTATTTTCCAAATGTTTTAGGTCACCCAGATAATTATATCCCTGCAGACCCTATGCAGACCCCAGCTCACATTGTCCCTGAATGGTATTTCTTGCCATTTTATGCAATTTTGCGTTCTATTCCAGATAAACTTGGTGGAGTAGCAGCAATGGGAGGTGCTCTTATCATTTTGTTCTTAATTCCATTTATAAATACCTCTGAAATTCGAAGTACCACTTTTAGACCGATTTTTAAAGTGTTTTATTGATTGCTTGTTGCTGATTTTTTATTATTAGGCTGAATTGGTCAAAAACCTGTTAAAGATATTTACGTTTTAGTAGGTCAAGCTGCTACACTTTTTTACTTCTTGTTTTTCATTGTTTTAATCCCAGCAATCGGAACACTTGAAGCTAAAATTGTAAGATTTGGTATAACACCAAAAAACTAATAGTTTAAAACTATTATTATTTAATGACGTTAAAAAAAAAAAGTTTATTAAAAAAAATAAAAAATTTTACCATTAATTTTGGTCCTCAACATCCCGCAGCCCATGGTGTATTAAGATTAGTACTGGAGCTTAACGGTGAAATAGTAAATCGAGCAGATCCTCATATCGGTTTATTACATAGAGGCACAGAAAAATTAATTGAATATAAAAATTATGTTCAATCATTGCCATATTTTGATCGTTTGGATTATGTATCAATGATGGCTCAAGAGCACAGTTACTGTTTAGCAATTGAAAAACTTTTTAATTGTAAAATACCAAAACGTGCTCAATATATTAGAGTCCTTTTTGCTGAAATTACTCGCATTTTAAACCATTTGTTAGCTGTAGGTTGTCATGCAATGGACGTAGGTGCAATGACTCCTTTTTTGTGGGCTTTTGAAGAAAGAGAAAAGCTAATGGAGTTTTATGAACGCGTATCAGGCGCACGAATGCATGCAGCGTATTTTAGACCTGGAGGGTTGCAAGTAGATATTCCTAAAGGTTTATTAAACGATATCTACATGTTTACTGAACAGTTTACATTAAGGCTAATTGAAATGGAAGATATGTTAACAGAAAACAGAATTTGAAAGCAACGTTTAGTTGATATTGGCAATGTTACAGCACACGATGCGTGTCAATGAGGCTTTAGCGGTGTTATGTTACGTGGTTCTGGTATTTACTGAGATTTAAGAAAAGCACAGCCTTATGAAGTTTATGATAAACTTAAATTTGATATTCCAGTAGGAACTAATGGTGACTGTTATGATCGCTATTTGATTAGAGTATTTGAAATGAAAGAATCATTGAAAATAATTGAGCAGTGTTTAAATTTACTGCCAGCAGGTTACGTTAAAACAAATGATTTTAAAATTTCTCCTCCAACTAGAGTTGATATGAAACAGTCTATGGAAGCGTTAATTCACCATTTTAAAATGTATACTCAAGGAGTAACTATTCCTGCTGGAGAAACTTATATTGGAACAGAAGCCCCAAAAGGAGAATTTGGAGTTTATTTAATATCTGATAATACTAACAGGCCTTATAGATGCAAAATTAAAGCTCCGGGATTTAACCATTTACAAGCATTAGATTTTATGTCTAAAGGGCACTTAATTGCTGATGTTGTTACTATTATAGGTACTCAAGATATTGTATTTGGTGAAGTTGACCGGTAATGTAAGCTAATGTACTCTAATTTGAAATCTTTAAAAACTTTACAAATTTCTCCAAATGGTTGCGTATATTTTAATTATTCAAGTTATTTGAAAACTTATAAAAAATACACCTTTTCAAAAAAAAGCCCTTTTTTTAATTTGTTAAATAAAAAAGAAACAATGCTAACTAACTTTAACTTTTTTTATAAAAAGTACCGTAATCAAAGGACCAAAGGCTTAAGAAATGAACTCACAACTAATTACAAAAAATATTCAAAGTTTATATAAAATATGTCCACTAGAAAAGATTCAACTTTATGGTCAAGAGCTGGTAATAGTAGTAAAATCAAATTTATTGTATGATATTTTAATATTTTTTAAGTATCATATACTTTATCAATTCAATATTTTGACATGTATTACTGGTGTGGACTATCCAAACAATAAATATCGATTTAAATTAGCGTATGAATTACTAAGTATTCGTTATAATATTCGTATTAGAATTAAAACATTTACCCACGAGTTATCAGGTATCTTATCATGCGACCAGCTATATTTTACAGCTGGTTGGTATGAGTGTGAAATCTGAGACATGTACGGCATTTTTTTTAAAAACCATTCCAATTTAAAGCGAATTTTGACGGATTATGGTTTTGAAGGTCATCCCCTTCGAAAAGATTTTCCGTTAAGTGGTTTTGTTGAGATGAAATATAATGAAACAGAAAAAAGAGTAATAAATGAATCTATTGAGTTATGTCAAGAATACCGGACATTTAAGTTTTTATCTCCTTGATAGTTTTTTTGATCACCTTCATGAAAAAACAAATTAAAAAAGATAAAACTATTAGAAAACTTTTTGCTCAACAAGAAGTAGATAATATCATTTTAAAAAGTATAATCAAAAACGAAAATCTATCGTTAATTGTAAAATGAAACGCTGTTTCAAAGCTAGCAAGTTTTTCAAAGAGTCAAAATAAAACCCGATTTGTTAATAGATGTATTTTAACAAACCGTAAAGCTAAATTTAATCGAATTTTTAAAAAATTTTCAAGATTAAGCTTTTTAAACTTAGCAAGGTCTGGTACTATTTCTGGGCTTAAGAAATCATCTTGATAAAAAGTTTATTTAAAACAGCTCTAAAACAGAAAATTATAATAAAGTCTGTACAATACTTGCATTAAATTCCGTATACTTTACCCAGTTTTAAAGCGTGTGCCGTCAGTTGATACACTTTTTTTAGTTAGGGTGACTTTAAACTACAAATGATTTCATCTATTTTTTTTTCAAAAAACTATTTTCATCTAAATAATTCATTATTTTATAATGAATATACTGTCATTTTGATTTTTTTATCTATTGCCATAGTATTGTCCGTTGTAATACTATTATTTTCTTATATCCTTGCAATTCAAAAACCAGAAACTGAAAAATTGTCAACTTATGAATGTGGTTTTGAACCCTATGAAGACGCACGTCATACTTTTGACGTTAAATTTTATTTAATTGCTATTTTGTTTATAGTTTTTGACATTGAAACTATGTTTTTAATTCCTTGAACCAATGTATTGGCTCAATTAGATCTTGTTGGATTTTGGTCTATGATTGATTTTATGTTTGAGTTAGGCATTGGTTATATTTATGTTTATTGTATTGGAGCATTAGATATAGACTAAATTTTAAACTCTTTTTTTTTAAATTATTAAAAACCGTTTTTATTTTAAGAAAGGTGACTGAGAGGTTTAAAGTGAAGATCTGCTAAATCTTTGTATATTTATTGATATACCGTGGGTTCGAATCCCATCCTTTCTTTAAAACTATTATTATTTTAAATGTTTCTGGAATATAGCCAAGTTGGTAAGGCCTTCGTTTTTGGTACGAATATTCAAAGGTTCAAATCCTTTTATTCCAACAATTTATTAAATACTTTATGGCATACCCTGTATATACTTAGCGTATAATAAAAAACATTTCATTCCTTATTAGCAAACGTCTTCATCGTCTAGTGGTTAGGACATCACCCTTTCACGGTGATAACACGGGTTCAAATCCCGTTGAAGATATATTATGCTGCGATCCAACCTATTCACCGCAACTAAAAGATTTTTAAAACATCACTACCAAAAGGTTACTAAAATTTGAAATTTGTATTATTTAAGCGAGAAAGTTTGGAACACTGAACCATCGTAGAAGAATAGTTACTGTTACTGTTTTTGCCTTCAATATAAAAATCATTTAGCCAAAACCTAAGTTGTGAGCTATAAAGTTTTTTTTTTTTAGTTTTGAATTTGGGAAGAATTGTGTCATATGTAGTAAATTTTTTCAATAGCTTAAAAGCTAGAATATTTAAATCAGAAATAGCATAGTAATGAAACCCTATATAGTTTCTAAAATGAAAAATACTATTTGTGTTAAAAGATATTTTGTTATTATTTGAAAAGTGTGTCATAAACAACATCTTTTTAGAGTAAGAAAAAATCTTTCGTATTATTTGCCAATCGCTTTTTGTTTGTCCTGTAGGTGTAATTATTTTAGGAGTTTTGTTTATAACGCCTTCGGTGTTTATATAAGTACCGGAAGCTTCAAACAGCACAGTGTTGGGTAAATGTAAGTGATTGTTTAAATTAAAACACTTTTTGAATGACATTATCAGCTTTGTGTTTAAGTGATTGTTTTGGGTTATCAATATCCTACTATTATGCGTAAAATCCTGAAAAATATTAAGTAATTTTAAATTTAGTAGTTTTCTAATATTAGAAGTTGATAAAGACTCATTTATAAAGTAAATTCCGGTAGAATCTTTAAAATCTTTGTTTTTTATGACTTTTAAATTACATATATTTGAAAATCCGGCGCTATTTGCACTTAAGTTTAAAATGTTCAATTGATTGTTATTTTCACACTGTGAGAATGAGCTAACATATTTAATTAAGAATTGTACCATAGTTGTTAGTCCAAAAGAATCTTTTCTCTTGAAGACTTCTGTGTTAGAAATTAAAATAGGATTTAAAGCGTGTACGAATTCCTGACAAAACAAATTATTTCCTTCTACTAAAGATTTTAAAATTTTTGTATTGCTACTTATGTTTGTGCTAGAAAATGTTAAATTACATAAAGAACCTATATTAATTACTTTAAAATTTCCTTTTAAATATCTTGACTTAAGTTTTAGATTTAGTAGAGAACCATCGTATCGAGGGTTCATTCCTATTAATAGACAAGTGTCTGATGTTAAAATTTTAGAAGCACTCAAATTTGAGTTTAATAGATAGTTTTGCCCTACATCAATGTTTATATGCTGAGGTTCTGCTTGTCTTAACTTAAAAAATGGATGTTTGCACGATAAAATTTTTAATACGCTTAAAACTTCTACACTTGTCTCTTTGCCTAAACATAATGTTATCTGCGATGGTTGATAACAATGTTTTAGTAAATGGTTTTGAAAATAAAGTGTAAAAAAAAACTCTTTAAATAGTTCTTGTCATGATAAAGGAACATATGACTTCTTGCTACCTAAAAAGTTTTGAAGTATCCTTTCTGGAGAAAACATTCCATCAAATGAAAATCGAGTTTTATCAGAAATTCAGTTTGTTTTAGAAGAAGTTTTCTCATAACCCGGTAAAACTTTTATTATAAGGTTATTTTTGATAAATACTTGAATGGGAGTACCAAACCCATCTGAAAAGTCTATAGAATTGACATTTTTTAATTCTCAACTTCTATTTATGAAAGGGTAAGGTTTTGATGTTAGAGCTCCCACTGGGCATAAATCTATAACGTTACCCGATAGCTCAGAGTGAAAAATTTTTTCAACATAAGTCCCAATTTCACTTTGTAACCCTCTTCCAAACATTCCTATATCTTCTACACCTGCAACTTCAGCAGCAAAACGAACACATCTTGTACAATGAATACACCGCGTCATTACTGTTTTTACAATAGGACCGATATTTTTGTTTAAGACAATTCGCTTAAAGCTATAGAATCTTTTTTTCGTTAAACCAAAAAAAAGAGATTGATCTTGAAGATCACATTCACCACCTTGGTCACAAATGGGACAATCTAAAGGGTGGTTTAATAGTAAAAACTCGAGAACATTTTCACGCGCTTTTTTTACTAGCGAGCTATTCGTATAAATAGTACCATTTGCTAAGCAAGATTTAGCATTCATTGCACATGAGACAATGGGCTTGGGTGAATTTTTTAGCTCGACAAGACACATACGGCAATTTCCTGAGATAGATAAATTCTTGTGATAACAGTAATGAGGTATATTAATTCCCAATGTTTCACAATACTCAATAAGAGGTGTGTTTTGTTTTCAAAAATTATTGTTTATATTATTTTTAAATTCTAAATCATAATTAAATTTTATATTGTTTATATGAAAGTATTTCAAGGTTAAAACAAATGAATTTTTATGAAAGGAAACGTAGCTTTAATTGGTTAAAGCGTCGACTTGTCACGTCGAAGATTGCTGGTTCAAATCCTGTCGTTTCCGTTTTGCAAATATTAGCTTTTGATGTTTTTGATTTTATCTATTCGAATATTATTCTTTAGTCTATAATAAATCGTTAAAATAGCTAGACCTATCGCTGATTCTGCAGCAGCAATAGTTAGTATAAACAATACGAATACATAACCTGTAAGATCATCTAGATATATAGAAAAAATAATAAAATTTAAGTTTATTGCTAATAACATTAGTTCGATTGACATTAATGTTATCAATATGTTTTTTCTATTTAAAACAAGCCCTAATACGCCAATTAAGAATAAAGTTATAGCGATACTTAGTATATAGTTTATGTTTAAAATTATCATATATATATTAATAAACCTCCTGACGTAGATTTGATATTCAAAAGCTTACTGCTTTGCTAATTGAATTATATCATTATTTTATTTTAATCTTTAGTGTGAATCATGTATACTTTAGGTGTTTATTTTTTGTGTTACCGAAAAAAGCATTATAATTATTATACAGTTGTTATTGAAGTTTTTTCAAAGTTATAATAAAGTTCAAGTATGCACACATTTACAATAATTCAAAAGCTGCTAGGGTTGGTTAAGCACTTACCATATAAAGTTTTTTAACCCAGTGCCTTATTATTTGTTTAAAACAAAATTACTGTTTTTATAGGTAGTTTGGCACCTCCAGTTTTAAATGCTGAAATCGCAACATTTTGTGAGATTCCGTACGCTTCAAACAGAACAGTGCCAGAACTAACTTTGACACTCCAATGGCTAACAGCACCTTTTCCTTTCCCCATTCTAACTTCAGTAGGTTTTGCAGTAATGGGTATTGCAGGAAACACTCGTATTCATAATTTTCCTTTTCGACTCAACTTTCTAACAATAGCTTGCCTTGCAGCTTCAATTTGTCGGGATGAAATAGTACCAGATTTAGTTACCTTTAACCCAATATTTCCAAATTTTAATTTATTTGAACGAAAATTAAATTTCGATAGTTTACCTTTTTGCATTTTTTTATACTTGGTTTTTTTAGGTTGTAAAAACATAGATTATTTAAAAATCATTTTCACACAATCAGACTTTTATCCCAAATGTACCATTTACTGTATAAGCGGTTGATTGATAATAGTCAATTTTTGAATTAAAGGATTGAAGGGAAAATTTGCCAAAAAAAATGCTACTTGTTTTTGCTCTTGGTGCTTTATTAAATCGACCTTTAATAACAATTTTTATACCCTTAAGACAAGAGCTTTCAGACTTAATTAGCAACATAATTACTTGTTTTAGAAAACCCAAAAAATAATTGTCTTTTCGAGAAATAGTCATCTGGCTTGTTCTTAGCTGATTAAGCCGGAATTGATCGCTTATAAAAGAAGCTAGTAGTTTGGCTGATTTTCTCTTTGAAATATTAATGAACAAAATATTTATGGCGTCTTTAAAAAAAGGGTTTTTAACAAACCGTCTTAATTGTTTAAAAACAGTTTTTAGGTTTTTAATTTGAGAATGTGATTTACACCTGTTTAAGTTTTGCAAAGTTACAGAAATATTCGTTTTATTTTCAGTATATGTTGCTAAACTTTCAAGTAAAATTTCATAGAATCCTTTAATATTTTTTGGCTTGGTAATTGTACCCTGTTTTTTTAGTTTTCTCTTTATAACATACATTGTTTTAGTTGTAAAATAAAATGAAATGAATATTTGTAAAGAGCTGTCAGAATAAAAGATTTTATAACTATGAATTTTCATTTTGTATAAGCCAAAGAATCGATTTAAGTATTTTTGTATTTCTAAAGTTTTATATATGTATAATGAAACATCTTCATTGTTTTTTTCAATGTATTTTATTTCTCAATTTTTCTTTTTTACACCCTTTCTAAAAATACGTGCGTCTGTTTTTTGACCCATTTTTATTTATTTTTTTTTTTATAAGAAAATTGCTTTCGTGTAGTGACAAATTCACCTAATTTGTGACCAACCATTTCGTCTATGATTTTTATAGTTGTAAATGTTTTTCCATTATAAATTTTTAATGAAAATCCTACAAATTTTGGTAATATCACATAATTTTTAGATATAGTTTTAATGATGTTTTTTTGGGTTAATTTAGAATCTTTTACTTTTTGTAGTAAACCGTTATCAATATATGGTCCTTTTCACTTAACTCTGTTCATTTTTTAATGTTTTAATACTTTAGTTTTTGTTTTAGTAAGAATTCTTAAACATTGTGCTAATCACTAATAATACGGAAATATACAGTTCTATCATGTAAATATTCCGCTTTTTTGATTTTAGCCGTTTTTTACTTTAATGCTTTATTTGTTTTATATTTTTGATTGTTCTTTTTACTACTTTTGGTAGGTTTACCTCATGGTGTTACAGAAGATTGACCTCCGGAACTTTTTCCTTCACCACCTCCATGAGGATGGTCTATAGGGTTCATCGCAACTCCTCTAACGGTTGGGCGTTTATTTAACCATCTATTCCTACCTGCTTTATTTATTTTTTTAAAAAATGAAAATTCGTTTGATACAGCCCCAATAGTAGCTTGACAGGTAGACGAAACAAATTTTTGTATTCCAGAGCTTAAAACAATTCGACAATACGTGGGAGTTGTTTCGATTAATCTAGCATAAGTTCCAGCTGAACGAGTTAATTGTGCTTTTTTATTAGCTTTTAATGAAATATTATGAATAAAACCCCCAACAGGAATTTTAGCTAACGCTAAGCAGTGTCCAATTTTAATGTCAGCACTAAACCCTGATTTTACAATGCTGCCGATTTTTAAATTTTTAGGGGCAATAATATAAAGGTATTTAGAGTTTAAAAAATCATAAACAGATGCTACAAAAGTTGTCCTATAAGGATCATACTCTATACTTGTAACAATTCCTATTGAGTCTCTATTTCTTATAAAATCAATTTTTCTATATTTTTTTTTATGGCCTCTACCTTTATGTCATACTGTGATTTTCCCTGAATTATTTTTTCCTGCTACATTTTTTTTACCTTTGATCATATTTTTGATTAAAGGAACTTTATTTAAGTTTTTTCTTGATAATTTAATTAACTTTTTTTGAGTCAATGCGGTAAATTTATTTTCTAGTACGTTCATCTGAGTAAAAGTTATTTCAAAAATTTTAAAAAATTCATGTTTTTACTAAAAATAACAAATAAATCACTATCTTCATGTAATTTAAGTATTTATAACTATTCAAAATATGTTTTGAATAATATTGACATTTTACAATTTGTAAAAAAAGAAGCATTTTCGTTCTATTTACGTTGATTATTTCTGTTTCTTATTGCTAATTTGTATAATCTTAAAATAAAAACAAACTATTTTATTTCATATATATATTTTTCATTTTTTAACAAACAAAAACTAATTAGTTATATCGTAAGTATTAAATTACTTACAACAAATACTTTTGTTAATATAAACAATATTAAAGGTAATCCCAAATTATTTTATTCTGCCGGAATGCTTAATTTACAAAAACTTCAAAAAACTAGGCAACCAAAAGCGGCAATTACACTTTTGCGCGCTTTATTGTTAAGATCCAAACCTTTCAAGCAAAAACCGGTGGCAATTCATTTTAGCAATTTATTCTTCAACCATCAGTCATATATTTTTAAAAAACTAAGTCAAAAAATTTTTGCAAAATTAGCAATTAGTAATATTTCTAAACCACACAATGGGTGTAGATTAAAGAAAAAGAAACGCATCAAAATCCGTACTCGGGCTAAAAAACTATAGGAGGGATGACTGAGTGGTTGAAAGTGGCAGATTGTAAATCTGTTAAGTTTATCTTACCGTAGGTTCGAATCCTACTCCCTTCAACGAAATATAACGCAGTTGGTAGCGTGCCTGTTTTGGGAACAGGAAGTCATGTGTTCGAGTCACATTATTTCGATAAAGGCAAATTTTTTTTGCTTTTGATTTTATAGTACGGCATTCTTGTAATAGTCTTTAAAGAGGTATGGAAGTTAGAAACATTGGTTAAATATGATAATTTTTGGCAGTTTTTAATTTGCTCTTTAGAATAAATTTTGTTATTTAATTTAAAACTCAATAAGCCAATAAATGGGTTAATGTTTTCCAGTTCTTTAAATGTTAAATTAGCATCATTACTGCTTAATAAAAGAATAGGTCCATGAATTAATATGATCAAATTTTTAAATATTGAATTCGTTAAAGCTTTGACCATTAATTTGTTAAGAATTCTATAATATTTTAGTTTGTGGTTAGCTAAATGTTGTTCAACCTTAATTCAGTTTTTGTTATTTATAGAACCTCCATGGAAAAAAAAAAAACAGTTTATTGTCCTAAAATAATGTCTAATTCTAATACTTTTATACGTTTTTAAGTTAAAATCCATTTATTATTTTTGGGCTTAGTAGGATTCGAACCTACGACAAAACCGTTATGAGCGGTACGTTCTACCTCTAAACTATAAGCCTAAAAAATAACCAAAAAAATAATTTTTGATTTTATGAGAAATATAAGTTTAGGCCAGCTTATTATCGTTTTTTTTGTAGTGCTCTTTATTTTTAGTGACTTTTCAAAAATAACAAAAAATTTATACAATTTAATTAAAAAAAGAAAAAAAAAATAAATTCAGGAAAAAAAGGATTTGAACCCTTGACTTTTGGTTTTGGAAACCAACGTTCTGCCAACTGAACTATTCTCCTAAAAAATTTATGCTTTATAAATACTTATTAGAAATTAAATATCGTATTTTATTTTCATTTATTTCTTGATGTTTTATAATTTTAAATTGTTATTATTTTAAAGAAACTTTACTGTATGTTTTTATAAAGTTTAGTATGACATCAAATGATAGCAATTTATTATGTTTTTTAACAACGGATGTAATTGAAATCTTTTCAGCATATATCCAACTATCACTTACTATCGCTAGCCAAATGACAATAATATTTACTTATTGCCAGACTTGTGCATTTCTTTCTGCGGGGTTACGCGCTTTTGAATATGATTACCTTAAAACAGTTGTCAAAGTTGTAATTGTTTGTTGAACAGGATCTATCTACGCTTTAAATAGCTTTATTTTTCCCGTTAGTTGAGATTTTTTTTTTAAATTTCAAGAATTTTCATCTTTTCAAAATCTGACATTTTATTTTGAAGCAAAATTAAACGAGTATTTAGCTTTTTACAAATCACTGTATTACCTATTTATTTCACTTTGCCAAATTATGATTTTATTTTTTATTTTCTTAGAATTATTCAAAACGAACTTATTTTATGTTAAAAAATTTCGAAAAACGTGCTATTTTATACTCTTTATACTTTCGACACTTTTAACACCTCCAGAAGTAATATATCAAGTAATGGTTAGTCTTTGCAGCATATTACTTTATGAAGCAATAACAGTTTGTACAATTTTTAAAACAGAGCTTCTTATTAAGTAGGCAACCAGTTAAAGCTTAGCAAAATACCTACCGAAAATATTAGATAACCTAAAGATAATGGAAGGAAGCTTTTTCAACCTAAATACATTAATTGATCATATCTATATCTTGGTAAAGTTGCCCGCGTGACAATAAAAAATATTACACCTAGAGCAATTTTTAGACTAAACCAAAAACTGCCTGGGAGAAAAGTAAAAGGCGGTAAACTAACTACAGGCAACCACCCTCCTAGAAATAACGTAGACAGAAAAGCACTCATTAAAAGCATATTAGCATATTCCCCTAAAAAGAATAAGGCAAAAGTCATTGCAGAATATTCAACGTTGTATCCAGAAACTAATTCAGCTTCGGCTTCAGGTAAATCAAAAGGATGTCGGTTGGTTTCAGCAAGCATTGAAACGCAAAAAATAAAAAACATTGGTAATAAAGGTACTATAAACCAAATTTTTTCTTGAGCCATTACGATAGAACTTAAGTTAAAAGATCCAGCACAAATACAAACATTAATTATAATAAACCCAATAGACACTTCATAAGAAATCATTTGAGCTGCAGAACGCAAAGCACCCAAAAAAGGATACTTTGAATTACTGGACCAACCAGCCATTATAATACCATAAACACTTAGTGAAGAGGTTGCAAATAAATATAATACACCTACGTTTAAATCTGATAGCACTATTTGTTTTGATAAAGGTAATACGGCCCATCCCATTAAACTTAAAATAAAAGTTAGCATAGGGGCAATTAAGAATATAATAATATTAGAGTTGCTAGGAAAAATGGTTTCTTTAACAAACAGTTTTAATCCATCTGCCAATGGTTGAAGTAAACCTAAAAAACCAATAACGTTTGGGCCCTTTCTTCTTTGTATAATACCCATAATTTTTCTTTCAGCTATAGTAAAATATGCAACAGAAATCAATAAAGGAACAACAATTGCAAGGATTTTTAATACGGTACAAATTATTAATACAGTCATTTTTATTTTAAATAATATACTATAAGATAAGGTAGGATTCGAACCCACGGTATTTTTCAATACAATAGTTTTCAAAACTAACGCCTTAAACCACTCGACCACTCATCCGTTGAGAAAGCAAAAGAAGGGATTTGAACCCTCATCTTTAATCTTGGCAAGATTACACTCTACCAAATTGAGTTACTTCTGCTGAATTTTCTAGTTAAGGCTATAAAAAAAACTTAATAGATTTAAGTAAAAAAATTAGTTCTTTTTGAGATTTAGAAGAAGTAACAAGAGTAATATCTAGTTTTGGTATATGTTTAAAGAATTGAAATTGACTTTCTAATTCTAGAAAATTTAAAGGATTTTTTAGTTGAAACGTTAATGAATTAATTTGTTTCAAGTTTTGGCGAACAGGGGGTATTTGGCGATGTTTAGTTTTTGAATGCAAACAAGTTTTTAATTTTACGTAAAAAAAATACATAGGTGCTTTTCTTAAAATCACTTTGCAACCAACAGGATTACCCTTTTTAATTTTCAAAAAAATATTTAGATGCTTAGATTTTGTTATTTTGCCTTTTTTAGTTGAAAGAAATTCTAAAGCCAATAGACTGGAAATTAGATATTTAAAATTCGATTTTTGGTACCCAAAGTTTAATATCATTTTTTCTATTCTGGGTACTTGCATTAAATTTTTGTAATAAAATGCGTTAACTAAATCGTATTTTAAAATTTTATAAAAATACGTTTTTATAAAAAACATTTTTGCTTATTTTTAAATAAATCCTGAAGAAAGGGTTACAAATTTGATTTTTTTTCTTTTTTTTAAAGCTTTTGGTATAGGACCTATTATTCTAGATGCAATTGGTTTTCCTTGCTTGTTTATTAAACTAACTGCATTTAATTGAAAAAAAGTAATTGTACCATCTTTTTTTATTAGCTTGCTTTTAGTTCTAAGAATAACAGCTTTATGAACTTCACCTTTTTTTACTTTGGAAGTTGATCGGGATTTATTACGGAGTTTTTGTACGGATACTATTATCGTGTCGCCTGTAATAGCATAACGTCTTTTAAAACCGTTTAAAACTTTAATACATTTAACAGTTTTAGCACCGGAATTATCTGTTACTTTTAAAATTGTTTGTTGTTGAATCATTTTTTTTTGCGTTTATAGCTCAATTGGATAGAGCGTTGGGTTTCGGTTCCAAAGGTTATAGGTTCAAATCCTATTAGACGTATACTTTTACAAATAAATTTAAAACCATCTATAAAAAAAGTATTTTTTTTTTACAAAGGCGTACTCGTATAAATTCTTTTTTTTAACTAGATTTACACTTGAGCTATTTATTACAGCTAATAACTCAGCGATAAGCTTTTTATGTAACTTCAGTTCATTTTTCCTTTTTTTTTTGCCTAAAAAAAATTTTAAAGCTAAAGAAACTCGTATTTGAGTGTCTACTATGTAGGGAAATTCTTTTAATTGAGACCGTTTACTTTTTTGTTTTAATTGTTTTACCTTAATTAAAGGTGCTATACTTACAAGTGCTTGATTAATACATTTTTTATGATTTTTAGCAAATGATTTATAAAAAAACTTAATGCTTTTTAATCAAATTTTTTCCGATACTGCTGTTTTTCCGTTTAATACTAATTGATTGATTATTTTTTTATTCATAGGGTTGTTAGTTGTTAATTTTTTTAGTACCATACTTTGAACGTGACGTTTTTCTTGATTTTAGCCCGCTAAAATCCAGTTTCCCACGAACTAAATGATATTTTATACCAGGTAAGTCTTTTACTCGACCACCTCTTATCATAACTGTTGAGTACTCTTGTAATTTATGTCCTTCACCAGGGATGTAAGCCATTATCTTTTTATTATTGGTTAACCGTAATTTAACTAATTTTCTTAAAGCAGAATTAGGCTTTTTTGGTGTTCTTAAAAAGACTTTTGTACACACTCCTTTTTTTTGTGGGCATTTATCTAAAGCAGGCACTTTATTTCGTGTTTTTTTTTTTTTTCTTTTTTTTCGACA
>Ga0213865_10000706_pt1 | contig 22474 bp, 18 predicted proteins | sample PICome_6_FD_160100 | JGI IMG/M metagenome (GOLD analysis project Ga0213865, IMG submission 160100) | Coastal seawater microbial communities near Pivers Island, North Carolina, United States - PICO282 | ecosystem: Environmental > Aquatic > Marine > Coastal | place: USA: North Carolina...
TATTAACGCGACACCACACCACAATAAAATCTCGCCGAAGTAATTGGGATGTCGCGAATACGCCCATAAACCTGTTGTAATAAATTCGGGAGACTGGTTCCCTTGTTGTTTTTGATTGCCTTTAAACACACGCTTTTGATGATCGGCTACTACTTCAATGGCGAAACCTGCCAACCATAGCAATACCCCAATCGTGCCCAGCCAGCCAAAATCCACAACCCGTGTTGAGCTCATGGCGACCAAGGCCGCGGCGGCGGTGAACGACACCCACAAACCCTGAATAGTCCAAGCATTAAAAAACCGCAAACCGTTCGTCTTGATTACATCGAAACGCGAATCTTTACGATCTTGCATAACGCGCAAAAACAAAAAGCTGCCTAGCCTAACCGCCCAGATAGCAATTAATAAGGCTAGCAACAGGCTCCTGAAAGTAATCACTTCAACAGCCCAAAGCGCCGCGCCCAGCGCAGTCAGATAAGTTAGACTTCCCGTTAAATCGTAAAATCGCTCGGTCTGCCATATAAAGGCAGGAATAAAAGCCAACCACTGAATAATAAACGCGAGCGCCACACACAGTGCAAAAATAGGCACTTTGCCTAACGTGGCGGCTTCCTGACTGCCAGCCAAGATGAGCAACGCAGCCAAAAATAAAACGATAACAATAGAGATAATACTTCGTAGAGATGACTGCTGCATGGCTGACCTCAAAAAATGGAATGATACTCTATGCTAAAAATTTCGCGCCAATTACTAGGCACTACGCGATACACAACACACAAATGACTACACAAAGACTGAGTCATAAAATTAGATAACGGTGGCTGCCTGTTTATCTAACGTATTTTCATTCTCGAAAGAGCCGGCATCGTCAAGCTGCCGAAATATAAATCGTCATCCAATTGATTCACACTCGTAATAGAATAAATAGAACCGGCGCTGGTCTGTAAACTCTCTACGACATTACCTTCTAGATCAAGCGCAATCGCAAAACCAAATTTCGAATGGGTCATCGAATCAAATGCCGAGACTGGCAACCCGGCTAGTATATTGCGCAACCAGATTTTACTTGCCCAGCTCTCAAATTGCGCATCCCGCAAAGAAACGAGCGCCACCCAGAATTTATCCCTGTCATTAAAAGAAAGATTGTCCGGCAATGCTGGCAACTGATCAATAAATATATCTCGCTCACCACGCTTCTCGCCTTTGAGCCACAGTCTGTGTATGCGAGCCATACCGGTTTCATTAATCAAGACAAACTGATCTTGCGGACCTAGCGCCACACCGTTAGCAAAAAAGAGATCGTCCATATGGACTTTGGTTTGCCCAGTAAGCGGCGAATAACTTAATAAGCGGCCGGTAAACCGAGCCTCTAAAAAATTATAGATGTTACTGTGGTAATCAAACCGCCGTGAAGCGTCGCTAAACCAGATTGTCCCATCATCAGCAATATCTAGGTCATCCACGAACAGCAATGGCACGCCGTCTAGCTGATCGACCAAAACCGTAATTTGCCCTGAGGGTGACACCGAGAGCAAACCTTTTTTGGCGTCTGCAACAATAAGATTTTTAGATTGATCAAACTGCAAACCTAACGGCCTGCCGGCTGTGTTAGTAAATAACTCCACTGATTCTTTTGGCTGTCGCGGGTCAAAACGCACCACACGACCATCTTCATAACCGGTATAAACCCAGCCATCAGGTCCCTTAGTGATATCCTCAGGGCCATGGCCATAATCGTGCAGCACCAAGTCAGCTTCAGTCAGCGCCGTGTTTGGCGCATAAACACCGGTTAATCCTGGATTTAAATCAGGCTGCCAAAGCACCGCATCAATAGGCGATCTTATGGCAAGCGCGGTGTAAGCAATCGCCAAAAAGGAGACCATTAAGCAAGCTATCGTTTTAACTAATTTCATTGAATTGATCACTTTTTGCTGCTGGGCATCGTACCCATCAGTTTACAAATAATACCCAGCATCACCTCGTCGGCGCCGCCTCCAATCGAGGATAAGCGAGTATCGCGATAAGCTCGCGAAATAGGGTTATCCCACATGTACCCCATTCCTCCCCAATACTGCAAACAAGCATCAGTGACTTCTCGAGACAATCGCCCCGCCTTCAATTTTGCCATCGAAGCTTTCATCGTCACGTTTTCACCGTCTATATAACCCTCCACTGCCGAATAGACTAACGCTCGCAGGCATTCTATTTCGGTTTGTAACTCGGCCAAACGAAAATGTACAACCTGATTATCCAGTATTGCTTTTTTAAAGACTTTGCGATCTCTGGTGTACTCGATGGTTTGGTTGATGCAGGCCTCTAAACCCTTTAAGTTTCCTGCGGCTGCATATAAGCGCTCTTCCTGAAATTGTTCCATTTGATAAATGAAACCCGCGCCCTCCTCACCAATAAGGTTTTTTCGCGGCACGCGCACATCATCAAAAAATATTTGCGCAGTATCCGATGAGCGCATACCAAGCTTATTGAGCTTTTTCGAAAAAGAAATACCTTCACTGTTAGTAGGCACAACAATCAACGATTTACTCATATGTGCATTTGCACCGCCAGTGTCGGCCAGCAAACACAAGTAGTCGGCTTGTGTGGCATTGGTAATCCACATCTTAGTGCCGTTAATGATGTAATCATCACCGTCTTTCACGGCCGCAGTTTTAATGGCAGCAACATCGGATCCAGCGTGTGGCTCGCTTACAGCGATTGAAAAAACCGCCTCACCTGAAATCGCCTTGGTGAGAAACTCTTCACGCACATAATCACTGCCATGGTTAGCTAACGCAGGAGTGGCCATATCCGTTTGGACACCGATCGCCATCGACACACCACCGCTCGCTATGCGACCCAACTCTTCAGAAAAAACTATTTGATAGCTATAATCCAAGCCCATGCCACCGTAGGCTTCTGGCTTACAAATACCCAACAAGCCTTCATCACCCATTTTTTTAAACAGCTCGTGAGCAGGGAAAATCCCTGCCTCTTCCCATTCATCACAGTAAGGATTAATTTCTTTATCAATAAATTTCGCTATCGTTTCACGAATAGCCTGATGTTCTTTAGTGAGCCTCATAAAGGGTACCTAGTAGTCGATAAAAAAGTGGGTATCATTATTTACGCATTGTCCAAAGTTCGGGATGAACAAAGGGACTCAGTTTCTCCCCAACAGCCGCAGACTTCTTAAAGGCCTCGCGATCCATTAAGCGAGCCAAATAACCTTTAATGCTTTCGGAATAACCTGATTCGAGTCCATTGGTCACGCCTAGATACAATGCATAGCCTACGGCAATATCAGCCATAGTAAAACGATTACCACACAAATACGTGTGTCTGGCAAGATGCTGGTCTAGTCGCTTGAGGCGCGCCCAAAACCAATTCTTGTAGTCTTCGGCCACTTGTGGCGATTGACGCTCGGCCGGCTCGAAAAGTGAATATCGCAAAACTAATGTCTGCGGAAATAAGAGCGTTGCATCGCTCATATACAACCAGTTGAGATAATCCGCATATTCAGCATCATCAATGTCTATCTTAAGCGCAGCATGATTATAGCGCTCTACTAAGTAGTGACAAATACCGGTTGATTCTGACATGCGCTGTTGGCCGTCAATAAAGTACGGAACAGTACCTAAAACATTCATCTCTTTATAATTGGGCTCATTAATTCTTGGGGGGAACTGCATGGACACAACGTCGTAATCAATGCCCATCTCTTCTAATGCCCATAATGGGCGCAGTGAGCGCGAACCGTGGCAATGCCACAGGGTGGGCTTGGTGGTAATAATTTTTCCTTCACTATCTTTTTCAAACACTAAGTCAGTTGGCATTAATTAATCACCTCATAATCCATATTGACGCGATGCAAGATCGCGCATAATTTCTTCGGAGCCACCACCAATGGCATTAACACGAACCTCTCGGTAAATCCGCTCCACTCTCCCACCGCGCATATAACCCATGCCGCCGAGTATTTGCATCGCCTCACGCGCGCAAAACTCCATGGTCTGACTACTCTGTACTTTAAGCAGCGCCAGATCACCCGCGTTAGGCTTACCATTGACCATTTGCACACAGCATACTTGCAAGTAGGCCTGCGTTGCATTGATACGCTGCTTCATCTCAGCAATTTTGTGGCGAATCACCTGATGATCGGCTAGGCGCTGCCCAAATGTTTTACGCTCGCGCGCCCAGTTAACAGCCTCTTCAAGGCACACACGCGAATAGGCTTCCATAGCCGCAGCCATAGAAAGGCGCTCGCTATTGAAGTTTTTTAAAATCACTTTAAAGCCGCGATTTTCTTCACCAATAATATTCTCAACGGGTACGCGCACGTCGTCGAAGTAAATTGTTGCAGTATCACCACACCACCAGCCCTGCTTGCGGTCGAGCGATGTGCGAGAGACGCCTTGACTATCCGCAGGAATTAAGAGTACCGACAGGCCGCCACCGGCGCCCTCACCCGTACGCACTGCCGTAGTAAACCAATTAGCCTTCATACCGCCGGTAATATAAGTTTTTGAACCGTTCACCACGTAATGATCGCCGTCGCGCGCAGCCGTGGTACTCACTTGCGCTACATCCGAACCGGCACCGGGCTCAGTAATCGCTAGTGAAATTCGCGCACGACCGCTGAGCACTTCAGGCGCCACCATTTGCTTCATGGCTTCTGAACCAAAATTTAAAACGGGCGGCAAGCCGATAGAATGAACAAGCAGGGTTGATGACATGCCACCGACCGCGACTCGCGACAACTCTTCGTTCAATATATTTAAATGCCAAATATCAATCCCTTGGGAAATACCACCGTATGCTTCGGGGTACCCCGCCTGTAAAATACCTACCTCGGCACATTTTTCCCACAGCTCATCAGGCAGTGCGCCAGCTTCGTCCCAGCCTTCGGCAAAAGGGGCAATCTCCTTGTCAATAAATCGGCGTAATTGCGTACGCCACTCCTCATGTTCGGACGTTAAATGAGGGTTAGCTAATCGAGCACTATCAAAGTCAAGCGACACTCTACTCTCCTGTTAGACCATAAACCAAAAATATAGCAATAAAAATACTATGCAATAGATAAAAACCTATGCCTTTTACAGCTCATATTGACGCGCGGCAAGACCTCTCATAACCTCGCCCGACCCGTCGCCAATCGCATTGACTCTAACCTCACAATAAATACGCTCGACTTCATGACCGCCCATTTAACCCGCGCCTCAAAATTTGCATAGCTTCACAAGCACAATATTTTATGGTTTGAGGACTCTGAACGTTTGCCAGTGCAATATCATCGGCATTGGGCGCGCTCATTTCCATTTGATAGCCACAAGACTGAAACTACGCCTAGGTGACATTAATCCGTTGCTTCATAATAATCAGAACACCCTTATGCAAACATTAATTAATCGCAAGGTAGCTGCAAAACGTATGGTAAACTGCGGTGAATATAAACAGCGAAGCTAAGTCTTTCGCATCCAAAATCTGATCGCTAAAGCTCATCATGGTATTTGACGCAAACAAACCTGACTTCTATGCAATCGTTGATCGCTCACCGTGGTTTTCAATCTTACCCAACGAAGCAAAAACTACTTTAGCATCGGCTGCCAAGCTTGATGAACATGTAACAGGCAGCTTCATCTTCAACATTGGTGACACCACCACGCATATTTTCTGTATCTTATCAGGCCGGGTACGCATTGGCCTTGCAAGTAGTGCTGGTGATGAATTTGCAATTGTCGATCGCGAGGGCGATACGTGGATTGGCGAGGGATGCTTATTCGGTGATGCAGGCCGAGTATTAAACGCACAAGTTAAGGAATCAGCGTGGGTGCTTAAAATACCCAGATCGGTAACGCTTGCCGTTGGCAAAGAATTTCCGATTATGTATCGCGCCATACTCGCTGACCACATTGAAAATACTCGCGGCATGTATGAGTTGCTTGCAGGCATGTTATTTTATCCACTCAAAGCTAGACTCGCAGGGCGCATAATTTTTTTGCTTGAAGCATATGGCGAAAAAGCCGACGGCGGCGCCTACCTAAACGTCAAGCTTAGTCAAAATGACTTTGCTCGACTCAGCATGGGGTCGCGCCAACGCATTAATAAAATTTTTCGTAATTGGAATGAGAGAGGCCTTGTTCTGGGGCAATCTGATCGCTACTTTATACCGAGCATAGAAGCATTACAAAATGAGGTAGAGCCCTCTAACGCCTAATAACTATCGGCTATTTAACGAGTAACTGGCAGTCACCCAAGTGACACACCCAAGACTTCATATCTTGGTAAGCTTTAAGCGCTTGCGAATCGTGTCTTAGCGGACAAAAAAGGCCACAATAACTCTACTATCGGATCACACCAAATGCCCTCCAACATCTGATCATCATAGAGAATGTCATTCGATTGATTTTGCTCAAGGATAATGGGCGTAAGTAATGGATTAAACTCATGCAATTCAGCACCAAATTGGGTTATGGCGTCGGCCAATTATCCGATGGCATCAAGCAAGCCTCCTTCAGCACCTTTTTGTTTTTTTATTACAACCAAGTACTCGGCCTGAGCGGCAGTCTTGCCGGCGGTGCCGCACTGATTGCACTAGTGGTGGACGCGTTTACAGACCCCATGGTGGGGCGCTGGTCAGATGACTTTCGATCGCGCTGGGGCCGCCGCCACCCTTTCATGTTAGCCGGCGCCCTACCCTTTGGCTTTGCCATCATTGCCTTATTCACTCCCCCAGCTGGGCTTGAAAGCCATGCACTGTTCGCGTGGATGCTAACGTTCGCGATAACTGTGCGCATTATGCTGACCTTATTTTTCGTGCCCCACCTATCACTGGGCGCAGAGATGGTGACCCATTACCATGAAAAAACATCACTGATTGGATTTCGCGTTTTCTTCACCTACGCCGGCGTTTTATTAACCTCGGTGATTGGCTTTGCTGTATTTTTTCCAGCCACCGAAACGTATAGCAATGGCATGCTTAATGCTGCCAGCTACCCCTACTTTGGCGCCTTTTGTGCCGTCATGGCCACTGCAGCCATGCTCTACTCCACTTATGCGACCCGCAGTCAAATACCTTTATTGAAAACACCCAAGCTGCGCCATAAGGAGCACCCTATTCTCGGCTTTATAGCGGTTTTTAAATTATTAAAAGAACAATCATTCCGCATTATTTTTACAACTAGCCTTGCCTTTAATACGCTAGCTGGGCTTGTGCAAACCTTACTTATTTATTTGGCTACCTATGTGTTTGGCTTTGAGCCTGCCAATCTTGCTGTGGTATCTCTATCGCTTATTGTCGGCATTAGCCTGGCATCGATAACAGCACAAAAATTATCACGACGATTTGACAAAAAAAATGCCTTAGCGCTATGTGTTGTTGTCGGGGCAACGATTGCAGTCAGCCCGTCAATTTTATATTTATTAGGCATATTGCCTGAGATGAGTCTAAATGAACGATTGATATTTATTTTTATAACGAACGGTATTTCGCAGGCCTTCTTTATTGCCTATATCATCCTGCTCGACTCAATGCTGTCAGATGTGGTGGACGAACATTACCTTATCACCGGGCATAAAGATGAAGGCTTGTTTTTTTCCGCTCGCTCTCTGGCCACTAAAGCGAGCTACGGGCTAGGCAGTTTTTTAGCTGGAATCGCATTAGACATCATTAAATTTCCTCAAGCAGCCTCACCAGAAAATGTGCCGCAGCAGGCAGTAAATAGCTTGGCCACAGTAGCGGGGCCTATCAGTCTGATTCTTTTTATCTCAACAATAATAATTTCTCACCGCTATCGACTTACTTCGCAACGCCATCGAGAAATTTCAGAGGCCATAAAAAAACGAGAGTTAAAGGAATCTAGCGACTCGCCTAATACCAGTCATTAAAAACTGTTAAGCGCTGAATATGATGCCATTGACTAAACTCGCTATGAAAGTATTCGTTTATTTTATGGCGTTATCATTAACAGCCTAGCCGGTAATAATTTACGGGCGCTAGCCTCGATATAGTTATCCGCCCTCTAATTCTGCTCGTAATAGCAGTGCCTTGATTTGCGCGGCGAGCTAACAATCGCCACGCATCACCCACGCGGCCCCTAGGTGCTTGTCGATAAGTGAGTGGCTTCGCGGCCAAAAGCCTATTTAATTTAAACCGCAGGCTGTGAACAGGCGCTAGGCTTGGTAAGATTGATAGAACCCAACGCAACGTTCGAACATCCATAAGGATTTATAGGATCCTATTGACATGACACATACCATCACACTGCCGCGCTGCATTGAAACCGGCGCCGGCGCCATCGCACGACTGGCCGATGTGCTAGAACAATTTGAATGCATGGCGCCCTGCATTATTAGTGACCCGATGATGCTGCAGCTGGGTTATGTTGAGCAGGTGCGAGCTATTCTTGCCAAGCGACAGATGAGCTGTGGTGTATTCACCGACACAGAAGCAGAACCCACCGAAGCGTCTATTTTGCCGGCCGTCACCCAAGTACAAAGAGGCGGTTACGATTGCCTCATTGCCTTGGGCGGTGGTAGCGCGATTGATAGTGCCAAAGCCATAGCCATACTAGCGCGCTACGGTGGGGTAATGCGTGACTATTGTGTGCCGCGCATCGTTGATGAACTCGGCTTACCCGTCATTGCGATACCCACTACCGCCGGCACAGGCTCCGAAGCCACTCGCTTCACGGTCATTACCGATGCAAGCTGCGAGCAAAGCAGTGATGAAAAGTTATTGTGCGTGGGACTAGGTTTTATGCCCGTCGCTGCTATTCTCGATTACGAACTTACGCTCTCAGCACCGCCTCGCGTCACTGCCGATACTGGCATTGACGCACTGACTCACGCCATCGAAGCTTACGTCAGTAAAAAAGCCAATCCTTATAGCGACATCCAAGCGCTTGCGGCTATTCGACTTATCGCGCCGAATCTTCGACAAGCCTTCAATTGCCCTGACGACCGTGAAGCTCGCGCAGCCATGCTGCTCGGCGCGCATTTGGGCGGCGTAGCTTTCTCTAATGCATCGGTTGCATTGGTGCACGGCATGAGTCGCCCCATTGGAGCACACTTTCATGTTCCGCATGGTTTAAGCAACGCGATGCTGCTGCCGCTAGTAACCGAATTTTCGCTGCCTGGGGCTCCGTCACGCTTTGCCCAGTGCGCAAGGGCGATGGGCCTGGCCAACCAGGAGCACAGTGATACTATGGCCAACCAGCGTCTACTGACCGAACTCAAATCGTTAAACGAAGATTTACAGGTGCCTTCGCCTAGAGCATTTGGCATTGATTTACCACGCTTTTTAGCGTTACGCCACACAATGGCTGAGCAGGCTATGGCCTCAGGCTCCCCCGCCAATAACCCTCGTGTACCCAGCACAAACGAAATTGCCGAGCTGTACGAAAAGGTGTGCCTTGCTGAGTAAACTTTTGGAGGCGAACCACAAGGCTTGGTTGCAGCGCTGGCGAACACCCACAAAAGTACGCTACATACATCTCCTGCCCCCCAATGTCTCAGCAAAAAACCAAACTAAAGCTGATTATTATGCTGATGGTGTTTATACTAGTATTTAAACTTATAAAATAAAAATTCAGGGCGCGCGTAAAAACGAACACCGCTGAAATAAATTTCTGGCACTTAACACTGCCTGAGCGATCATTTACTTCCACCTTTGTGCGCTAAAAATAATAAAGGTATCTAATGAGCTCTATTCGAGACTACTTCATTTTTTTGAGCCACGGTCTAGTTCTCTGTGCGGCCTGCCTGTTTTCGTTATTGTCTTGGGCTTACGATGTTGAAGTAGATAGCACTGAAAATAAAGCTTATGTTTTACTTAAAAATCTCAATGCCGATGCTGACTTTAGCGCCATAAACATCATCAACACGCTGCCTCATTTTGTTGACCAAGCGATAGTTTCTATCGAGCCTGGCTTAGTCAACATGGGTTCTAGCGAGCTAGCGCTTATTGAGTTTGACATAAAGACCGACGCAATCATTGGTGACTCCGGTAATCTCAACATCAATATAGCGGGCAGTAAATCTGAACAGCCTGTCAATCTCATTCTAACGATACCACTCAATGTTGTTGCTACCGCTGCACCGGCACAAGGCTCAATAGGTACCGCCGAGCCAACGCAAGATTTTTCAGGTATAGACACCGACAACGATGGTGTTAATGATGTCTATGAGGTCGCTTTTGGCAGCGACCCCTATGATGCCAATTCAACGCCTAGTAGCGGAACCACCTCCACTCTACCCACCTTTAATGTGCCGTCACTATCATTATTAGCCTTGTGCATAATGGCCATATGGCTTGCCTATATTAGTAGTTCTACCGCCTATGCAGGCAGTGCGCGGAGATCGTCATGAAGACCGCGCGCCACTTATTATTGACGCTCGCTTTCGTTTGTGCAGTGCAAACACATGCGGGTAATGCAACTCGTATTCAATTAGTCGTTGACGTTCCTAGCCAGATATTGACGGTCGTTGACGAAGCGGGTGACATCACGGGCGACATTGATGGCATAGCAACCGACGCATTGCACGGTGCAGTAGCCGGTGAATTCATTGCCGGCGCGCGCCTACAATTATCGGTAGACGAAATCGATGCGCCCGCTGCGTGGGGGCATGTCAATGATGCTGGCCAATTTGTCGAAGGGCTAAAGACAGGCGGCATCGACGGCAGGTATACGCAAGCTCAGGCGCAAAACCAACCTGAAGACTCGCTACTTCAAATCTATACACCCCCGGTGGAATTTGACCTCAGCGGCGCCAATACCGCGCATGAGCGCGACCTCAATTTAGCTGTTCGCATTCAAGCCTCTGCTGAATATGCGATAGTGTTATCTAAACCGTTGGTACTCGTAAAACCGCCAGTAGTTTTAGTACATGGTATCAATAGCGGCCCAGACGCATGGACAGCCTTCGCAGCCGAACTTGATGGCAACCGCGGCTTTCGAAGCTTTAGGGTTGATCATTCGGGTGGTTCCTTTAATAGTGGTGCACCCACGTATGGTGGTAATGGTGATGTACACGATTCGTATGCCTTTGTGCGCGGAGGCATGCCTGAAAGTAGTGGCGTCGCCGAAGCTTTAAGCCATTTTCGCAATGGCCATCCCAGCGCACATGACGGAAAAAAGATCGTGGTGCAGAAAGTCGATATTGTCGCAAGTAGCTACGGTGGCCTGCTCTCGCGTTGGTATATTGAGCAGGCGCCAGATTATGACAACAATGTTCGCAAGCTAATTACACTGGGCACACCGCATCGCGGCACGCCACTGACTAACATGGATGTACAAGTACTTAAAGATCCGGTTATAGCAAGCGCCGATAGCCAATTTTTTTCGCCGTTTGTGTCGATGGCAGGCACGCTGCAACTTATTGATGACTTTGGGTTTCTTCGCTGGAAAGATGGCAGCACGCCCGCCAAGGCCGTGCCGGCACTCGAAGTTATGACGGTAGGTTCTGAGGTACTTGGGCTGCTCAACAATATAATGCCATTTCACGATGATGTGGCTTACGGCTCAATTGTCGGCACTAACAATCAAATTGATTTTTTGTCAGTACCCGCGCTCAACGGCTTCTATGATTTAGAACCCACCCGTAGCATTCTGGGCGCTCAAAAATCTTACTTCCCATGGATGCGTGTGTTAGATGCCAGCGAGGGCGATAGCGACGCTATTGTTCCTGTGTGGAGTCAAACATTGCCGGCACGAGCAACCAACGTTCCGCTTGATCATATCAGCTATCATGACAGCCTCAGCGTGCAAAACATCGTGGCACTATGGCTACAAGACAGCACTCTACCCAAAGGCTATGAGCATCGCCCTGCATTTTTGACGCAAAACATTCCCGATAAAGTATCACGCGAAAATGCCTACGTCGGAAGCCAACTCATTGGCAACCAAAGTGTAGGCGGCGGGCTAGTAAACGATGCCATTGTGCAGGTTAATTTTTCGGGACCAACACTCACAAGCAATGGCAACGGCTTGGCTGAACTAGGGTCCACCGGTGGCATTGTTATCGCCACCATGACCGGTATGTTAAGAGTAGAAACAGGCAATGCACCAATAGCTGACCTCACGCTCGTACAAGATGGATACACTAGCGATAGTCCACTCGACAATGTCTCGGCCACTATTAACGCCAATGCAACACCCATAGGACAGCTTGTCAGCTTTGCGGTAGAGGCGCGCATTGGCCGCACTCAATCGGGTAGCATTTTAGGCCCTGATGGCAGCGCTTCGGGTATTTTTTCTGACTGCGGCGTGTGGAGCGTAGGCTACGAAATTAGCGGCCAACCTGATTTCAGTCAAGCACCTTGGACCGATATTGACCTCCCCTGCTTCGCACTACCTGCACCTTTCGTACCGACAGAAAATGCGCCCTTTATAGTTGGGCCTGCACCTGGAAGCCCTTTTACACTGCAAGGTGGCGTGCACGCCAACGCCAGTGGCGCTGCAAACCAAGCGGTTACTAGCGTTCTTTATGAAGACAACTACTTTAGCGACACCGTACTTGAAAATCGTACGTTTAATGTAGCCATGCCTGCTAACACTATTACTGGGGCGCTTATGCCCTATAGCGAGCCGAATTATTTTTTATATAAAAACACAGGCGGCTATGTAGAGGGCGCCAATAATTCAAGCGGCGAAACAAACGCGAGCGTCTATCAATACTTAATACAGCCCAACACCTCTAACCCCAGCTCTGCCACTATAGCCGTAGGCGTTACGCCATGAAACCACATTGGCCATTGATGGCGGCGTGGCTATTGCTTTTTCACTACCCCGCATTCACTAGCGCCGACAATTATGCCGCTACCAATCCAATCATTTATGAGCGGTCTATTGCCGACATCGATAGTGGCACACCCTCCATATTAAATGTCCTAACGGCCGAGCTGGTAAGCGCACCCCGCACAGGTAACTTTACCAACGAAAGAGCCTTCACGGCGTCTATTAAGTCACGCGGGGATCTAGCTTACGAAAATGCCAATGGCGGCTTAATGTTGATCGCCTCAGGTTACGCCGCCGCCCTGGGAACCACTAGTCCTAACACCCCCTCTATGGGCCAACTGGCCGCGCAACTAAAGCAAAGAGATTTTTTACGCGGCAGTGAAATCGCTGCGGGTAATTGGTTTGCCGCGCAAGCACGCCAGGGTGAAATAATTTTAGGTTTTATCGTTTCTCGATCCGCCGCAGCCATTAAACTGCGATGGAGCTTGATTAATGACCCCAATCAAGGATTTTCAGCAGCAACCATTAGCGCATTGAGTGTCAGTACAACTCAAACAATTCAAACGGTGCGCCTTCCTATGCTTAGCGAAGTAGCACCGACTATTCTGCAGTTAAAAGACGGCATATTAGGCTCAAGCCCAGAGCTCGCACTGCCTTTTTCGGCAAAGACTATCGATAACCTCGTTAGCGACATGGGCAGCGCCGGCGACCTCGCATACTATCAGCCACACTCGGGCATGCTCATCATGGGGTCTGGGCGCAGCGCCATCGTTGGCTTAGGCCGAGTAGCGGAATTAGCCCAGCGAGATTTACAATCGCGCATCAAAGAAAAAGCAATTATTTCCTTGGCCAACACCATACCAGGCAATGTGCTGCTCATTGAAGCCACCGATGGGAACTATGCTCTACTGAGAATCAACGCGATAAAAGCGGATGCGCTGGACGTAACGTGGCTCTATCAACACGACGGTAGCGCAATCTTTAGCGATCTTGAGGCATTTGATGACAGCTTCAATATGCCCAAACAAGAAGAACTGAATCAATCATTACTCACCGCAGTGGCTCAAGGACAAATAGCACACGCCAAGTATTTTATTTCACTCGGTGCAAACGCTAACACGGTCAGTGCCGAGGGTAGTCGCCCCGCTATTATCTATGCCGTAATCAATGCTCAGGGTGCAATGCTGGATTTATTGCTTGCAAGCGGCGCCAACCCTAACGGCACAGATACCAAAGGCTGGAGCGCCCTGCACGTGGCCGTGCGACTGAACCACACCGAGTTGGTAAAGACGCTGATTAAAGCCGGCGCAAACCCTGCAAGTAAAACGCTAGCCGATGAAGACGCACTGACCATAGCACTTAAGCAACGCCCGCCCAATACAGCCATACTCAACCTGCTACCAATAACCGCAGACAGTGCTAATGGGCTCACTGCGGCCATTGGCATAGGCGATAAAAAATCCGTGCTCAAAATTATTGATAACATGCCCAACATAAACAAAGTCTTGATGGAGGGTAAAAACGCTCTGCAAATAGCCGCCAGTTCGGGGCAGACAGATATCGTGCGCCTGCTCCTGGAAAAAGGCGCCGACCCAGCCATTTCTGCAGGCAAAGAAAACTCTGCACTGGTAATGGCCACACGAGCTAATCATATTGAAACTGTACAAGCGTTGCTCGAATATGGAGGATCATCAGAAGTACAGAAAAATGAGGCGCTCATTATTGCCAATTACAGCGGGCAAACCGCCGCCGCTGCAACACTATTAGAAGCGGGGGTCGATGTTCATGCGATGAATGAGAACGGTATGTCGCCCTTAAACCATGCTCTTCAATTCGGCAGTGATGAACTGGTTAGTGTTTATGAAGACCATGGTCATACCGTGACCTTAACTGCCGCAGCCAGACTTGGACGCACACAACACGTGAAAAAGATGCTGGAAGCACAAAATAAACTGACCAAAACACTGCCACCCAGTACTCAAGCAGCATTGCAATTAGCTATTAAAAATAATCAGATGGCTACTATCGAAACAATGCTTGAGTATGGCATAAACCCTAACAGTACATTGCCCACTTGGGATAAACGCACCCTTTTACATGAAGTTATAAAACAAAAAAACCCTGAATTAACGGCCGTTTTTATCGCTCAAGGCGCGCAACCTAATATCACCGATGCCATTGGTCGCACCCCGTTATACGAGGCGGTAACACTGGGCCAGCAAGACGTCGCGCGGGTACTATTGGAGCACGGCGCCGACCCTAACATTGCACCTACTGGCGAGTCTTTATTAGAATTTGCCCGCAATGATTCGTTCAAAGCACTGCTCCTGCAATATGGCGCTAAAGAAGCCAACCCGCATTAATTGGATGCTTGAGCGCAAGCATGCGACTACAGCCTTCCAATATTTAAATGCTTCTGCTTTAATCGTAATACTTGCGCCTTAAAAATTCTTCGTTAGCGGTCCTCTCACAACTATTTGGCAACTACTATATGCTTAGCAACAGTAAAAAAACAATCGCACTAGCCTCGAGGCATGATGGATATTGACAATAAAGCTCAAGAATTTTGGCAACATGGCTATCTCTCGATAGATAACTTTTTCAATGCTCAGCTGATGGATAAATATCAGCAAAGTATTTTAACGCACTTTGGCGACGACCCCGATTTCGCTCACAACGAAGAATTTCTTCAAAAATCAAATACCGATGTCATTCCTTGGTTTCCTCAGCTAGACGGCTTACAAGACTTTGACATCGCTGAGCAAGATCAGCGCTTAATTAATCTCACCAAAGCTATCTTGGGCCCTGGTTGGAAAAGCCTCTCCAGCATGATCATGTTTAGCAAGAAAGGCTCCAACGGGCAGGCCTGGCATCAAGACTGCCCACCAGAAGATAAATCTCAATTCAATTTAAATCGTTTGGTTTACACAATGGATATTGACCACAACACCGGAGGGCAAGTCTTAGTCATGCCCGGCACACACAAAGGTGGAGCCATTAGTGTTGGCGACACCAATGAAGATTTTACCGGGCAGGTCGTACTGACGCCGAAAAAAGGCACTCTGGTTCTGATTCATGGGCATCTGTGGCATCGTGTTTTACCGATCAATAATCTGCATCGTGTTTCAACCAACTATCGCTGCTGCCCTGCCAACACACCTGACAATATCACCGACACCTGCGTGTATAGAAATATGCGTTACGCTTTTTCCTCGAATCAAGTCATTGAAGATCGCACAGTATGAATGAGCCAACCAGCCCAGCTATTCGATGGGGAATTATTGGCGCAGGCCGTATCGCCAAAACATTTGCCACCGATATTAAACAGGCAAAAAACGCCTGCCTTTATGCAGTAGCATCGCGCCAACTCGAATCAGCGCAGTCATTTTCTCAGTTGTTTTCTATTAACAAGGCCTATGGCAATTATGCTGAGCTGCTTGCAGACCCCAATGTTGATGCGGTTTATATTGCCACGCCGCACAGCCATCACAAGGACCAAGCCATTGCTGCCCTTCGTGCTGGCAAGCATGTGCTTTGTGAAAAGCCTGCCACAGTAACGCCAGACGAATTAGAAGAGGTACTTGCAGTTGCTCAGCAAGAGTCACGCTATTTTATGGAAGGCATGTGGACTTACTTTTTGCCGGTCATCAAAAAAGCTCAAGAGTGGGTCAATGCAGGACGGATAGGTAAGCTTTGCCATGTCAAAGCCGATTTTGGCTTTGCCCTGCCCTACAGCCCTGACTTGCGCGAATACGATAATCGCTTGGCTGGAGGCTGCCTACTAGAAATGGGGATTTACCCTATCGCCATGGCATGGCTTTTTTTGCAGCAAGACCCTAATGCACAAACCGTCTGGCACCATCTAGCTGACAATGGCGTAGAAGATGACGTAATTATTTTGAACACCTATGGTGAAGATAGTAATGCAACTGCACAAATGGCCACATCCTTTCGCTGCAAGCTCAACAACTATCTCACCTTAATTGGCGACCAAGCCACGCTAACCATTAGTGATTATTGGGGTGCCCGAGAAGTCAAACTATATGAAGGTAACGAATGTATCGATTGCTTTAGTGAAGTGCGCGACCATCAGGGTTTTAACTATCAAATTGAGCAAGTCAGCCAAGAATTACTGGCCGGACAATCACAGCCCAGCGTTGTTAGCTGGGAAGACAGCCGCGCCTTCGCGCGGCATATCGCTGCAATAAAAACACATCTCTAAGTCAGTACTTAAACAACCCATGAAGCACTGCATTCAGCCGCAATGCGGATATCCAGAAAAAAAGTCTTTAACAATTATTGAGCTTGTAACCAACCTAACACTGCCAAACAACTAATGGTTAGCAAACTGCTGCATGATATTGATATAACTATCAACCCAATAATCATCACGGTGCTGATCTAGAAAATCTAATAGCTCTTTATGTGCATCGTTAGAAATTGTTAAATAATCGCCGCCCACACCATGAAAGATAATATTGACCAACTTTCTTTGTTGATTTTTTGCCGACTGCAAATACGCAATAAGCTCAGCGCCCGAGAGTTCAGCCGGCATATGCATGATGGCGTTAAGTGAAGCTGCCTCGAAGCCTTTTATAGCGACAAACTGGTCTTTCACTTGCGGCAAATAATCACCATCTTTTGCCTGCGATTCACCACATGGCAGCATCATTGTGCGGCTTTTTTTTCCATCAATAGCATAAAGATAATCATTGGCCAATTTCACCTCATCAACCATTTGCACAACACTGCGCTTAGCCAAATCATTTTGCGGCGCGACCCAGTCACGATCAGATATATCTGCGCGGCATGCATGACTAATTGTGTGGTTGCCTAATTCATGCCCATGCTCAGCAGCGCTCCGCCATTCGTCGAGTCGCTGAGGAACTACAGGCGAAGATAACGTGAGGTAAAATGAACCCTTAAAATGATATTGATTAAGTTGTGGCACAGCGTTGTCCAGCTGTGAACCTAACGCATCGTCATAAGAAAGGCTGACGGCAACTCGTTCGTTATCAGGCCAATTATCGTCAGCAGCGCTTGAAAAAGATAAAGATACCAAAAGAAAAATCCTTACGAAAGTTTTCATATATTTTAAAAGAATCTTATTATTGAAGTAGATGATTATAGAGTAGTTGGGTATCACAGCCACCTAAAATTGACTGCAATCAGCAACACTCAGCATAAAGCAATACGATTTATTCTTGTTTAAACAACTTATGTAATCGAAATATACGCGCATAGGCTGCCGGAAAAAATCGTACGACTTTATCGATCAACCAAGCATCGGGCCCAATTAAAACTCTCCGTTGACGTCGCTCAACGCCTCGAATAATGAGCTTGGCAGCGCGCTCCGAGGTGGTCTTCGCCACGGCATCAAAACCCGATGAGACTTTTTCTCGAGCATGTCTTAATTCCTTATGCGATACACGAGCATTGCGTGCAATATCCGTTTTGATACCACCGGGATGCACGCAGCTAACACTCACATTACTTCCGGTCATTTCAATGGCAAGTGCTTCGGTGTAGCCCCGCACGGCAAATTTTGAGGCGTTATAAGCGCTGTGCATGGGCATCGCTACTATACCAAAGATACTAGAAATATTGACAATATGAGCTTCATCAGCTTTTTTTAAATAAGGTAAAAAAGCTTTAGTCCCATGCACCACGCCCCAAAAATTAATATTCATCAACCACGCCACATCTTCGTGACTTTGCTCCTCAATAGAATCGAGTAAGGCTACGCCGGCATTATTAATTAATAGATGAATCGCGTGATACTGGTTAATAACTGCATCTGCAAATGCTTGAAAGGCCACCGCATCGGCCACGTCCAACTCATATAAGCTGGCCACCCCTCCGATGGCTTTTACCTGCTGCAAGGTTTCACTCAAACCCTGATAGTCTTTATCTGCCAAGGCCAACACAGCACCTCGCTTTGCAAGTTGCAGCGCCAACTGCCGGCCGATACCCGAAGCCGCTCCCGTAATAACGACAACCCGCTCAGAAAAATCTTTCATGCACTATCGTCCTACTCAATGAATTGTCGGAACCGCCCTAGACTAAACACCACATACAAGGTACAGGATTTAGCGTCGAAACAGGTGTCACCTGAGCGACCTAAATGGCTAATTTTTTACAGCCCGCAAGCCTAACAACTAGGACTTGTAAACTACAGCCTGTCTCATAGGAGACAGGCTTTTACACCAAAAAGCCGCTATATTGTTGACTGGCCATCAGGTGGCCCCTCTATTGCGTTGCTCTTCTTTAGAACAGCTGCTTGCTGGTACAAGCTATTTTACTCCAACTTGGATGTATTATCTTTTATGTCGTTAATTCAACAGCCCGCACGCAACGAGCCTCGTTCTGGAAAAAATACGGATCAGGCGACCTTATCTAAACTGAATAACTCAGCAGCGATACTCGATGTATTGGTTATCGGTGCTGGTTTTTCTGGTATTTGCATGGCAATAAAATTGCTTGAAGGCAACATCAGTAATTTTAAAATTTATGAAAAAGCGAACGGTATTGGCGGCACCTGGCTACATAACACCTATCCTGGCGTGGCTTGTGATGTAGCATCACATTTGTATTGTTTTTCTTTTGAACCCAACCCCAATTGGTCTAAGGTATTTTCTCCCGGCGCCGAAATACGCGAGTACATTGAGCACTGCGCCGAAAAATACGGGGTCACACGCCACATTGAACTTGGTATGTATTGCCAAGGCACTTCTTTTAACGAGCAAACTCAACTGTGGGAAACTCACTTTTCTGACGGGCATGTTGTGCAATCACATCATGTTGTGACCGGCAGTGGAGGCCTGCATCGCCCTAGTGTACCGGTCATCGCTGGGAGTGAAGACTTCACCGGTAAAACGATGCATTCTGCCGAGTGGGATCACAGCATTGAGCTCACAGGCAAACGTATTGCCGTTATTGGCAGCGCTGCCAGTGCCGTGCAAATTGTGCCTGAGATCGCCAAAGTAGCCGCGCAAGTAGATGTGTATCAGCGCACACCAAACTACATCATGCCGCGCAACAATCGCGCTTACTCCGCGGCAGAAAAAAAGCGCCTTAAACGCTGGCCATGGCTCAACAAACTCTTGCGTGCTGCCTTCTTTTACAAAGGCGAACTGCTTGCTTACCCACTGGTTAAAACGAAAAAAGATACGCGCTATAGTCAGCGCACCAAACGCTTAATTAACTCGTTTATGTCGCAAAGTATCAAGGACGCGTCACTCCATGAAAGCCTAACACCAGGCTACTCGCCAGGCTGTAAACGGATCTTACTTTCCGACGATTTTTTTACCGCGCTCAATCGCAACAACGTATCGCTGATTACAGAGGGTATAAAACGCATAGAACACACAGGTATTGTGACCCATCAGGATGAACTGAGAATGGCTGATGTTATTGTTTATGCTACAGGCTTTGATATTGATGGGCACATCGCGTCGATATCGGTCACCGGCCCTAACGGCCTGAAATTAGCCGACCTGTGGCAAGACCTTCCGCAAGCCTACAAAGGTGCGATGGTAGCAGGGCTCCCTAATGCGTATTTTATCACCGGCCCTAATACTGGCGTGGGCACAACATCCGTTGTCTATATGATTGAACAACAAGTCGATTACATCATGCAGTGCATCACCAAGGCTGGGAGAAATCAGCTCCTTGCTCCCACCCCACAGGCGATGGCTGAGTTTAATGAGGACCTGCAAGAAAAACTTCAAGAAACCGTATGGGCTGGCAGCTGCTCAAGTTATTACAAGCGCCCAGACGGCAGAATCGCCACGCTATACCCCTATAACGCCCGCACATTTCGCAAGCGGCATCGTCACATACAGTGGAATGATTTTCAGATTCACCCTAAAACTGCAGTGCCTAGCTAGCCGCCTATTGACCTTACGCTTCTAATTTTTGTAGTGCACCACGAATCCGCTCGGGTATAGGCGTCGGGCGCTGCGTTTCACGCTCTACAAAAACATGCGTAAAGCTTCCAGCTGCCACCGCGCCTGGCTCACCACGCTTAAAAATAGCCAGCTCATAGGTGACTGAACTATTGCCAAGCTTACCCACCCGCAACCCACCCTCTAACTCATCGGGATAGGCAATTGAGCTAAAAAAATCGCAGTTCGAACTTACCACTACGCCAATCACATCGCTCGTATGAATATCTAAACCGCCCTCATGAATCAAAAAGCTGTTGGCCGTGGTATCAAAATAACTGTAATAGACAACGTTATTTACATGGCCATAAATATCGTTGTCGTGCCAGCGCGTGGTCAGCGGCACAAAAAAGCCGTAATCACTGCGCTGCGAGCCACGCTCAAGCATTGAAGATTTATTCATAAAATTATCACCATCCAACCCATCGAAAACTCCTTACTGCATACGCAATATGACTTTGCCGCGTGCACGACGCTCAGTCAAACAGGCAAAAGCGTTAGCATAATCCTCAAAATCATAAACTTCAGTAGTAATCGGCACTAAACTTCCGGCTTCGACCAGTTGCAACAATTCAACAAAATTCTGCTGTGATCCAGCAGGGTCGCGCGCAGCCCAACCTCCCCAAAAAACACCGAGAATATCGCCGCCTTTTAGCAGTGGCAAATTCAAAGGGATTTTAGGTATGGGGCCGGCTGCAAAACCAATCACCAAATAGCGGCCGTACCACGCAATAGAACGATAAGCCTGCTCACTGTAATCGCCACCTACAGGGTCATAAATGACATCAGCGCCTTTACCACCCGTTAATTCTTTAATTTTGTCCTTGAGGTTTTCGGTACTGTAGTTAATGCGCATATCCGCGCCCGCGGCACAGGCAAAATCGAGTTTCTCTTCAGTACTCGCCGCGGCAATCACCTTAGCTCCCATATGTTTGGCAATTTGAATAGCGGTGATGCCCACGCCGCCTGCTGCACCCAAGACTAAAACCGTTTCGCCAGCCTTTAATTGAGCGCGCTGTTTAAACGCATAATAAGAGGTGGCGTAGGTAATGCAAAATCCCGCCGCCTGCTCAAAAGTCATATTAGACGCCATAGGCATCACCACGCCTTCAGGTGCAATACACGCTGTGGCGAATGCCCCAATCGCAATCGTAGAGATCACCCGATCACCTACCTTAAACCGGGTAACACCCTCGCCCACTGCAGCCACGATGCCAGCCGATTCAACGCCTGGGACAAAAGGTAAATCGGGCGTGATTTGGTATTTGCCCTGCACAGTTAACACATCGGGAAAGTTTAACCCCGCCGCTTTGATATCAATCAGCAGCTCGCCTTTGCCCGGCGCTGGTGTCTCGCGATCTTCAATAACTAAGCTTTCCGCAGATCCAAATTCATTACAAACTAAAGCCTTCATAACAACCTCTAACAATTCTATCCACTGACTAAAAAGAGTTACTGCAAAGGTGTGACGACCCTTACAGAAATATGGGTGGGCACTTAACTTACCATTTGCATACCAATCCAGACCGCTTTTAACGCTGGCTTTTCTTCGCCTTCAATTTCTACGGTCACCTCAGTTCTACTCATAAACTGACCCGGTCGCTTTTCAACAATTTCGAGCGACTTTGCGTGGGCGCGAATTTTTTTACCTACTTTTACCGGCGAAATAAAACGCACAGAATCAAAGCCATAGTTCACACCCATATAAGTGCCTTCAATGACCAATGCAAATTGCTCAGAAAAATGAGAAAGCATTGATAACGTTAAAAATCCGTGGGCGATCGTGCCGCCAAACGG
>Ga0213865_10000708_pt1 | contig 22425 bp, 33 predicted proteins | sample PICome_6_FD_160100 | JGI IMG/M metagenome (GOLD analysis project Ga0213865, IMG submission 160100) | Coastal seawater microbial communities near Pivers Island, North Carolina, United States - PICO282 | ecosystem: Environmental > Aquatic > Marine > Coastal | place: USA: North Carolina...
CCGGAATGATAGGGTATCATACTGCTATCAAATTAAAAGAACAAGGATACTCAGTTGAGGGTATCGATAATTTTAATGACTACTATGATGTAGAATTAAAAAATACTCGTAGTAAATTACTTTCTGATAAGCAAATATCTGTACGGGATATTGATATTTGCTCATCTGGCGAATACTATGAACATATACAAGCTGCTGATGTAGTACTGCACTTAGCTGCATACGCAAATCCAAGACATGCAATGGATGAGCCACAACTTTACATTGATACGAATATTACTGGTACACAAAAGTTATTGGAGATATGCGAAGGTTTAAATATACCTGTTGTATATGCTTCAAGCTCATGTGTTATGCATGGCCAATCATTACCTTGGACAGAACACGATACACCAGGACATCAGAATAATCCGTATGGCTGGTCAAAACGTGTGAATGAATGTCAATTCATTTATTCGAAAATAGCTCGTACAATTGGCCTTCGCTTCTTTACGGTGTACGGTCCTTATGGTCGACCAGACATGGCTTTATTTAAATTCACAGACGCGATTGTAAATGGTACTCCACTCACTCTTTATAACTATGGTGATATGAAACGTGATTTTACATATGTCGATGATATTGTTCAAGGCATTGAGCTAGTAATTAAGCAGATACTTGAAAGCGATGAGCCACTTAACGAGATCTATAATATAGGTTATGGCGAACAAGTTCAGCTGATGGATTTTGTCGAAGAAATTGAAAAGAACTTAGGTCGTAAAGGTACGTATGATAAAGTGCCACCACATCCTGCCGACATGCCAGCCACGTGGTCAGATACGTCTAAGCTACAAAAGCTTGGATATAAACCAACTACTCCTATTTCTGAAGGTGTAGAAAAATTTGTTACTTGGTATAAGGAGTACTATAATGTCAATTAATATTTTAATTGTTGGTCATGGATATGTAGGAAAAGCAGTAGATCATGGTTTCTCTACTTCTCAAGTTACAAAGTATGTTGTTGATCCTAACTACGGAAATGATATAGATGATTTTAGAGGAATAAGAATGCATGCAGCATTTGTCTGTGTGCCTACTCCATTTGGCGAAATGGGTGTAATTGATTCATCAATTGTAGAAGATGTAGTCAATCGACTAGAAACTTTTGCTTGTCCTATTATAATCAAATCAACTGTAACTCCAAATATTGTAGAAGACTTATCAAACAAAAATTCTGACGTTGTATATAATCCAGAATTTTTAACAGAGAAGAATCATCTTGACGATTTTATTAATCCACCTATGCATATATTCGGTGGCAATCCAATGATTACACGTCAAGTGCAAGAGCTCTACGAAAAATATAGTCAGTGTAAACCATGCACAGTTATGCATATGACAGCAATGGAAGCTTCATTTGTAAAATATGGAATCAATTGTTTTCTTGCTACTAAAGTTTTGTGGTTTAATCAATTTAAAGATTTAATTGATATGACAAACTCAAAATATAATGTGATTGTAAATGCAATTGGTTCTGATCCACGTATTGGACATTCGCATACTCAAGTGCCTGGTCCCGATGGACGTAAAGGTTACGGTGGAGCATGTTTTCCAAAAGATACAAATGCTTTTAACACATACGCTCAAGGCAATTTTTCTGTTCTCGAAGATGTTATTAAAGCAAATAATACATATAGAAGTCAATATGAATTAGATGAACGTGAAAAAGAACAGAAAGTAAGTTATGCCTAATTACGCAAGTATAGTACCACTCATTGGCGGCGAAACAATCGCTATGCAAAATGTGTTTGGTAAAAGACCGGAGTATATTTTAAGTTATGAACCGTTTCAAGCGAATGATAGTCACCTCAACGAATATTATAAAAACGAAGTACCCTACCATCTTATCGGAGACGGTGGGGTACCTGATGTACCTCGTGTCGATGTTATTAATACCGTATGCCCTTGTGCTGGGCTTAGCAGTCTTAGTACTACAAGCAGTTCTGATGCTGCTGTTAACGATTGGATGCGTACCACTGCGAATCATGTTTTGGGTACACTCTCTCCTCAAGTATTCTGGGGCGAAAATGCACCAAGACTCGCTTCAGCAATGGGACGACCGGTTGTCGAAGACCTTAGGAGAATCGGGGAAACGTTTGGATATACTTTTTCTATATATAAGACGAAATCTATTCTTCATGGATTAGGACAGGTTAGAGATCGAGCATTTTATTTTTTCTGGAAAGGTAAAAAAACTCCAAAATTCGAATATATAAAACGTGAACATGAAAAGATTGAGGATACGATTCGTTCCGTGAAACGTGATCCAAGCGATCCAATGTCAGTCCTTACAAACTCAAGTGTTCCGTCAGAAAATCCATATTATCGTTTCGTGCTTGAAGAACTTGAAAATAACATAACTCATTCTCAATTTCAAGATAAGATTGATAAAAGTTATGATATACTTCATTATATTGAGCATAAAGGTATAAACTATAAAGAAGTTTCTCAGTGGATGAGTAAGCATGGCTTTGATAAGCAAGCCACTCGTTCTATGACTATGTATGAGAAACTCAAAGCTGGTGGAAATGTGATGAGACGTGGTGTAAATATACCGAAAGGTTATATTGGTGCCTTTGTCGGAGCATATCCTACAAGCCTTACACATCCAGACGAGGACCGTTACTTGACAATTCGTGAATGTTTATCAATCATGAAATTACCAGAAGATTTTAATCTTCAAGGCGGACTTAAAAATATAAATCATATATGTCAGAATGTTCCAGTGACGACTGCTCAAGATATGGCAGAGCATGTTCTTAGATTTATAGATGGTAGACTTGATAATCAACTCATTGAAACTGATTATCTCATACAAGATAACAAATCACAAACACTTGACTATAAAAAAGATGGTGTACAACTTGACGCATTTATGGTATAATAGTCAAGTTACTTAGGAGAACTATATGAGCATAATGGATAAATTGAAGAAGAATAGTAAAGTTAAAGAAACTTCTATTCTTGCAGACAGTAAATTTTTTACTGAAAAAGATATGGTAAAGACAGAAGTGCCAATGATAAATGTGGCATTGTCTGGCTCAACTGAAGGTGGATTAGCACCGGGACTTACGGTACTCGCTGGTCCATCAAAACACTTTAAAACTTCGTTCGCATTGATTATGGCATCAGCTTATTTGAAAAAATATGAAGATGCTGTATTATTATTTTATGATTCAGAATTTGGTTCACCGCAATCTTACTTTGAAAACTTTGGTATTGACACAAGCAGAGTATTACATACACCGATTGCGAATGTTGAAGAGCTCAAGTTTGATATTATAGGTCAGCTCGAAGGTATTGATCGTGGTGATAAAGTTTGTATTGTAATTGATTCGATCGGCAATCTTGCATCGAAAAAAGAACTCGAAGATGCTATCAATGAGAAATCTGTCGCCGACATGTCAAGAGCAAAAGCGCTCAAAGGTTTGTTTCGTATGTGCACACCGTATCTTAATATGAAAGACATACCAATGATTGCTGTCAATCACACATATCAAGAGATTGGTTTATTCCCTAAGTCAATTGTTTCTGGCGGAACGGGTATATACTACAGTGCAGATAATATTTGGATTCTTGGCCGGCAACAAGATAAGTCTGGTACTGAAATCAAAGGTTATCATTTTATAATTAATGTGGAGAAATCACGTTATGTTAAAGAAAAGTCTAAGATTCCCATTAGTGTTAGTTGGGATGGTGGAGTACAGAAGTGGTCTGGTCTTCTTGATGTTGCTCTCGAAGGTAAATTTGTGGCTAAGCCGTCGAATGGGTGGTATTGCCAAGTTAGCCGACAGACTGGCGAACTACTTGAACCAAAAGTACGAGAAAAACAAACACTAGAAGAATCATTTTGGACACCGATTTTTGCTGAAGGCTTTGGTGATTATCTTGAGAAAAAATTTGCGATCGGATCTCCAGTATTAATTGAGGAACCAGATGGCGAATAGAAAAGAACATGATGACTATGAAATGATTCCAGGCGATCGTCATGATCAAGCTTGGAACATTCGAATTTTACAAGGTCAATTTGTAGAAACTGTCATAGAGTTTGGTGCAATTAGTTTTAATGAAGAAGATGAAGGACTAATGACTTTTAACTTTAATTTGATCTATTCGCCAGATCCAGAATTAACTACAGAAAATGTAGAGTTACAAGAAGAAGCAGCAGAAATATTAGAAAATGTAATTGCTGATGCTATTGAAGGCGGTTATATAGAATCAAGACAAAAAAAATGAAGATATTAATATTTGGATTACCAGGATCGGGTAAAACGACATTGGCAAAACCATTTGCTGAAGAAATTGGTGGCATACATATTAATGCTGATGTTGTGAGAACAAGTTATAATGACTGGGATTTTAGTCCTGAAGGTCGTATGCGTCAAGCTATGAGAATGAAACATCTTAGTGATGGTGTAGTGCTGGCGGGTAAAATTGCTGTAACAGATTTTGTTTGTCCAACAGAAAAAGCAAGAGAAGCTTTCAATCCTGACTATACTATTTGGATGGATACTATTAAAGAAAGTAGATTTGAAGATACAAATAAAATATTTGAAGATCCTCCTAACTGTGATTATCATGTAGCTGAGTGGTTTGATGACACTCATAGGCAATTATCAAAAATGTTAGAGCATTGGGAAGCTAAAAGAAACAATTTACATCATGATTATCCTAGAATGGATGGTGTAAATGATACAAGGATTAGAATAAAATAATGAGTTTTGATTGGAATAAACCGACTGTACAAATGCTCGGAAGATGGCAACCTTGGCATCCTGGGCATCAAGAACTATTTAAAAGAATACATGCAATCACTGGGCAAGTTTGCATTATGATACGAACAGTGCCAGCTGACACAGAAGCAAATGAAAGAGTGCCGGGTCAGAATGACAATCCATTTAATATTAATGAAGTATCATCTCGAATTTCAATTGAATTAAATAAAGATGGGTTTACAAATGGCGTAGACTATGTTATAATACAAGTACCAAACATAGTTGATATTTCTTATGGCAGAGGTGTTGGTTATACCTTTACCGAACATGATCTTGGCAAAGAGATTCATGATATATCGGCAACAAAAATACGTGCGCAAATGAGAGAAGAAGGTAAGCTTGCAAACAAACATTGAACAAACAATTCTTCGTAATATTCTAACCGATGAAAAGTATATGCGGAAAGTACTTCCGTTTATCAAACCAGATTATTTCCAAGGAGTCTATCGTACATTATTTAAAGAAGCCGGAAAATACGTAGCGAAATATAATAAACTTCCTACGTCAGAAACTCTTATCATTGAATTGCAAGAGTCTTCAAGTATGTCCAATGAACAGTTTCAAATGTCTATGGATATTGTTCCTCAGCTTTTTACTCATGAAAAAATAGACCATGACTGGTTGATTGACTCTACCGAAAAGTGGTGTCAAGATCGAGCTATACATAATGCTATTATGGAATCCATTACGATTATCGATGGTAAACACGATAGTCTTACAAAAGGTGCACTTCCAGATCTTTTATCAAAAGCTCTTGGTGTTGCCTTCGATACAAATGTAGGTCACGATTATGTCGAAAACGCAGAACAAAGATATGAGTTCTACCACACCGAAGAAGACCGGATACCTTTTGATCTTGAGTACTTTAATAAAATTACAAAAGGCGGAGTTCCGAATAAAACTCTTAACATTGCTCTTGCTGGTACTGGTGTTGGTAAATCTCTTTTTATGTGTCATGTTGCTGCAAGCGCCTTGGTTGAAGGTCGCAATGTTCTTTATATAACAATGGAAATGGCAGAAGAAAGAATTGCTGAACGTATTGATGCGAACTTATTGAATGTGCCAATTGACCAACTCGAAAATATGTCAAAAGATATGTTTACTACTAAGGTCGCTGATCTCGCTCGTAAGACAACGGGTAAGTTAATCGTAAAAGAATATCCTACCGGTTCTGCGCACTCTGGTCATTTCCGTGGATTACTTAATGAACTCAAACTGAAAAAGCAATTTGAACCAGATATTATCTTTATCGATTATCTTAATATCTGCGCAAGTTCAAGAATGAAAGCAATGGGAGGATCGATCAATTCATACACTTACATTAAGGCAATTGCTGAAGAGTTACGTGGTCTTGCAGTCGAGTTCAACTTACCGATCTTCTCTGCAACGCAAACGACTCGTTCTGGTTATAGTAACTCGGATGTTGGGCTTGAAGATACGTCCGAGTCTTTTGGATTACCCGCTACAGCAGATCTAATGTTTGCTCTCATCTCAACTGAAGAACTCGAAAAAGATGGCCAAATGATGGTCAAACAATTAAAGAATAGATATAATGATCCGACTCAACATAAACGTTTTGTGATCGGCGTTGATCGATCAAAAATGAGATTATTTGATGTTGATATGACAGAACAAACACTCGTTGATGATACACCTGTTTTTGATAAAACAGAAACAGGAAAAAGATTTGAGGATTTTAAACTATGAATATAAAATTAATTAGTTACAGTAAACCACCAAGAATGTTACAAATTATAGAGGAGTTACACCCACATGGAGATAACCTCGAGGAACTCGTCGCGTATTGCGCCCGTGTATCCAATCCATCGAATCAAAACAACTCAGCAACATCTTCAAAACTTTTGCGGTATCTCGCCAGGGAAAAACATTGGTCTCCGTTTGAAATGGTTTCTGCTTGCCTCGAGATAGAAACGACTCGAGATATTGCTCGTCAGATACTACGCCATAGATCATTCTCATTTCAAGAGTTTTCTCAAAGATATGCTGATCCAACTAAAGATCTTGATATTGCTCATCTCAGAGAAGGACGACTACAAGATACAAAGAACAGACAAAATAGTATTGAAAGTGATGATGCTGATCTTCAACTCGAATGGCTGAAGAAACAATCAGAAGTAATTTCAGCAGCAAGAAATAGTTATCAATGGGCTATAGATAATGGTATAGCAAAAGAACAAGCAAGAGCAGTTTTACCCGAAGGTACGACTGGTTCTCGTCTTTATATGAATGGAACACTCAGATCATGGATGCATTATATTGAATTACGATCTGGCAATGGTACACAAAAAGAACATCGAGAAGTCGCAATCGAATGTGGTAAAGTGTTATCAAAAATATTTCCAATCATGGAGGAGTTCATTGAAGTACAATCCTAATTTCAAATTGAATCCAGATGATATCGATTTAATTGAAAAAGCATTAAGAGTGATGATGCAGTATGGTAATAAAGAAGAATGTATAAAACTTCTTGCTAAATTGCATCATCAAAAAATATGGTATCGACCAAAAGGTAAGATATACGTAAGTGGATAACCGCACAACAACAAGAAAGGGATAGCGATGATTAAATCATCTATCAAAGGGTTGACAACCTTAATACTGTCATTCTTTTTAATTACTGCAGCAAATGCAGATCCAGTAAAAATTGGATTCATATATGTTGGTCCAGTTGGCGATCACGGATGGACATATATGCATGACAAAGGAAGACAAGCAATTGTATCCGAATACGGTGATGCTGTAGAAACAATCTATGTAGAATCTGTTCCATATGGTCCAGACTCTGAAAGAGTCATTCGTGAGATGGCAAGTCAAGGTGCAGATATGATCTTCGCAACTTCATTTGGTTATATGGAATATATGCTGAAAGTCGCTAAAGATTTTCCTGATGTAAAATTTGAACACGCAACTGGATATAAAACTGCAGATAATATGGCAGTGTATTCATCTAAATTTTATCAAGGAAGGTATATTCAGGGTGTAATTGCAGGACACATGAGTAAGGCAGGAAAAGCAGGATACATTGGGTCTTTTCCAATACCAGAAGTCATTCGTGGAATTAATGCATTTTATCTAGGAGCAACATCGGTTAATCCGGATTTTGATATTGATGTAGTTTGGGTGAACACTTGGTATGATCCTTCGAAAGAAGCAGATGCTGCAGAAGTCTTGATAGCAGGTGGTGCTGATATTATCACACAGCATACTGATTCTCCCGCACCTCTTCAGTCTGCAGCAAAGAAAGGTATCTATGCTTTTGGACAAGCATCTGATATGATTCAGTTTGCTCCTAATACTCAATTGACTTCTATACTTGATGATTGGGGTCCATATTATATCGAAAGAGTTGGTGCTCTTCTTGATGGCACATGGACGACTGCTGATACATGGGGTGGTATGGATACCGGAATGGTAGCAATGGCGCCATATACAAATATGCCACCAGAACTTGCTGCAATTGCAACATCCTTACAGGCACAAATAACATCTGGTGATTTAGATCCTTTTGGGGGTCAATTTACTGATGGCGAGTTACTTGGTATGACTGACTATCTACCAGGAATAGATGCTGTAAAACCTTAACCTAAAATGTGCGCCTTTAATTGGGCGCACTTTTTTTTCATTTAAATGCATTTTTTTGTTTACAATCCTCTGAGACTGTGGTATAATAGATTATAAGCTATTTCAACTGAGGAGAAAAAAATGACTTATAATTTAGATACTTTTTTCAATATTGTGGTTTATCTTTCAGACGGTGAGATCTGGGAAACTAGACGTCATACTTTAGAAGGTATGAATAATTTTTGTAAAGATCTTTTCTCGGATGAGAAGGTTGTTCGTTATACTGTTGAAGAGAGGAAGATATAATGCGTATTAAAGGTGCAATGACTATTTTAAATAAACGTGCTGAGTTTTATGGTAAGTCACTTGACTGGTTAATTGATGATATGGATAGATGCTTTAAGGAGACAGGCTATATTGATGAGAATCAAAATGTTATCCAGGCTTATGAAGTTTATAAAATAGACCAGGGATATAGATGGTCTGGTATAAATGGTAAAAAATGGGTAAAGAGGGAGATAGCATAATGAAATTTATTATCCTAGCAATCGTTGCACTTACCATCGCTTATTCAGAAGAGATATTTGGAGCAGAGGTAGATCAAGAAGTTGAATGTCTTGCACAAAATATGTATTGGGAATCTCGCAATCAGTCTTTCCGTGGACTCCTCGCCGTAGGAAATGTTGTAATGAACAGAGTCGCTGACTCGAGATTCCCAGACACCGTGTGTGGTGTAGTTCATCAGTCAATTATGATTAAGTCATGGAAGACCGGCGAATATATACCAAAGAGAAACAAATGTCAGTTCTCTTGGTACTGTGACGGTAAAGCAGAAGTGATACCAGCAGCAGATAAGCAACTTTATGAACTAACTCGTTCAATGGCATTCAAAGTTTATACCGGTTGGTTTGAAGATATTACAGAAGGTGCAACGCACTACCACGCATACTATGTAAGACCAGACTGGGCAGAAACTAAAACACCAACAGTGCGTGTTGATGCACACATATTTTATAGATGGGAAAGATAATGATTATTGATTTTAGTAAAGAAGAAGATCATATTGATTTTAAATTTGATGAAGATATATATTGCGATGAGATTGTTGAATATATTAAATCAACATATGACTCACATTATTCAAAAGAAAAGTTTCAGTCAACTGAATTTATTATCGATGGCGGACATGGCACTGGTTTCAATGTTGGCAATATACTCAAGTATGCACAACGATATGGAAAAAAAGGTTCTCATGAAGACGCTCGTAAAGATCTTATGAAAGTCATTCACTATGCTATTATTCAACTGTATGTACATGATACGGAAGAATGAATTCATATTGTGCTCTAGCATTTAATCATATTTACTCTGATTTCGGAGGAAATTATCGATTATGTTGTCATGCTTCTCCGTATAATAATCCTTTAGAAAAATATAACTCAAATGAGCATTTGCCTTTTGATGTATTTTTATCTCGTGAATACGAAGATGTTAGAAATAAAATGATAAGTGGTGAGATGTTAGAAACTTGTAATGGTTGCTATCATTTAGAAGAAATAGGACAGAAATCACCAAGACAAAATTACAATAAAAATAATAAAATACTATTAGAGCCAAAAAATGTTGATGTTAAATTAAGAATATTTGGAAATTCATGCAATCTTTCGTGTTACATGTGCACTGCATATAGTTCATCTACTCGAGCAAAAGAGTTAAAAGATATTGGAATACATGAAGAATGGAACAGATGGGATCAAGCATATTCAGTAAAGCAAAGTCCTAAAAAGTACGACGCCGTAATTAATAATATAATTGATAATATTGATATAATAGAATCTTTTCATATTACTGGAGGTGAACCTTTCTTGCTTCCTCGACACTATGATTTTTTAAATCAAATACCAGAAAATTACGCTCAAAATATCTCAATAAATTATGATACAAATTTAACTCATCTTTCATATAAGGGTAAATCGATATTTGAAACATTGAAAAAATTTAAGAAGTTTAGTTTTAGCGTATCGGCTGATCATTATGGAGAAAAATTATCTTGGATAAGATATCCTATTAATGTATATGAATTTGAAAAAAATTTAGAATTTGTTCAAAGTAAATATAATGCAATATCAGATATATCTTGTACAGTTTCAATTTTAAATATTGAAGACTTAGATGAGATATTGCCGTACTACGAAAAAAAATTTAATATAAAAAATAAAGGCTACCACTCTTGTGTTGAATGGCCAGATATGTTAAGCATAAAGCATCATCCGAATAAAAATGAATTAATAAAAAAATATACTAATTTTAAAATGGACCCAGACAAAGCTATTATATCTCATTTGAAGCTTGAGAGAAGTAAAAAACAGTGGGAAAAAGCTATTGCTTATTTAAATAAATTAGATTTACATAGACAGACTGATTATAGAAAATTATGGAGGTACGAATGATACACGCGTTTATGCTTGTATTTCTATTAGGTGACATAGATCAAGGCGGTGTTCCTATGTTTTTTCGAAATATCAATGACTGTAATTACTTTGCTTCTCGAATTACAACTCAATATGGCAATTACAAATACTATGATTACCTGCCCGAAAAACATAAAGCTACAGCTTATTGCAAGCCCGTATACATTTCTGAAGAAACTGAAACACTTTATTAGATGTCTAATATAGTTATTTGTTTACATAGAACTGGATCTACATGGATAAGCCATTATGCTTCAGCTCATTTTAAAAAACCACCGCGTCCTACAGATCCATTCTTTTTTAAAAAAGCAAAAGAACTTGTGGGCAATCAAAATCCTTGGACTCAAGAATGGCTTAGTATGTTATGTGATGTTTATGGTGTTGATGTAGCATTGTTAATAGTAGAAAATTACAATGAAAAGCATTTTTTAAAAATACATACATCTCAGATATATAGGCATAATATAGATGATTGGTTTAGAGACTTCTATAAAAATTATAATAAAATAAAAGTAATTAACAAAAATGCTTGGAGAATGTTTACTAGTAAAATATTTGCATTTAATAAAGTAGAAAAAAATATCAAAAACTTGAAACTATTTCTTGATGTTTTTGTTAAAGATTACACTTTTTATATCAACTATGATTTTTATGATTACACAATTAACTATAACGAAATTGATCATGATTGGTTAAATGCACATTTTAAGTGCCATTTAGAATATAAAAAAAATGTAAAAAAAGATTACGAAAAACTTTTACAAGATAGAGGAATAGATTACGTGCAGTTAAAACGTGAATTATATGAATCGTTGAAAAGTAATGGTTTGCAATTAAACGATTATACTATTAGTAAATAAAAGTGTAGTCGTCATCGTCATTATCTTTTTTTCTTTTTTTTCTGAAAATAGAATTCCAATAAAAAATAAGATAGTATTTAAATAACTTGAATTTCATTTAGATGCTCAACTACTTTCTCGTATATAAGCTGATGTCCTTTTTGATTTGGATGGGGATCTTTGTATATTTTTGCTATATGATGATTTCCCGACCTTGAGTTCAAAATAGCTCTTTCTGAATAGCCTATTTGTAAATCTTTATTTTCTCTTAAATATTTATTCCAAAAATCATAACCATTTAAATGATTTATAAATGGCCACCCAAGAATTAAATCTTTATCTATTAATTCAAAATAGGGATTATTAATTAACTTTAAGCAAAAATCTCTTTTAGCATTTTTATCATCAAGCAATTTTTTTAAATTAGCAATTTCTATCATTTGTAAAAATACACATTTAATGTTATATTGCTTACATATCATTTGTAATTCGTAAATCAGTCTTAGATTAAACCATATAATCTTCGGATCATTACTACTTAAATCAGAGATGATATTGTTTTTATCTTGCCATGCTTCCATACCATGAGTATTGTAAAGCATGTCCTCAATTCGTGTCCATGCTGATAATGCTACAATAACTAATTTTATTTTATTATGATTTTCAATAATATAGTCTTGTGCTTTTTTGCATATAGCTAAATTACCAGCACCAGATAAGGATATATTTTTTACTTTTAGATTATTTTTTTCCTGTAAAAGTTTTGGCCATTCAGTATATTTTGGAAAGAAAACTTTTTCTGTTGGCAGATTACATTTTTCAAATCTCCACGCGCCGTAGGCTTCTTCACAACTTGCAGTAAAGCTACAACCTGATACTAAAACTTCAGAACGTTTTGACATTATATTCTCTTTCAAATTTTAAAGCATCATCATAAGTGTTTACCATAGGTTTTCCTCTTATATTTAAACTGGTATTAAGAAGCATAGGACAGCCAGTTTTATCATACCATTCTTCAAGTATTTTTCTTAATATGGATTGACTATGTTTTTTTACAATTTGAACTCGAGCAGTTCCATCGACATGTGTTACAGACGAATAATCATGCTTTGCTTTTGCGACAAATTGCATATACTCATTCATAGGTCCTTCAAAATATTCATTTGCATATTCTTCTAATATGGATGGCGCAAACGGTCTAAACTTTTGCCTTTGTTTTATTTGATTGACAGTGTCCTTAATATCGCAGCGGGGATCTCCAAGCAAACTCCGATTACCAAGAGCACGAGGACCAAACTCAGCACGACCATTAGCAACACCACATACAGAATGCTGAAGCAGATGTCTAACAACTTCGCTAGGATTAATATACCTTTTGATATTATAGCCAAGATAACAGTCTTTCCACTTTAATTTCTTTTTATTGACCAATGCTGCTGCACCTAATGAACTACCAGCATCACCAGGATTAGGCATTATCCATATATTCTTATTATGTATTTTACTATTAGCAACACAATTAAGAGCACATCCACCCATGATTATGAGATTCTTTTTAGGGCACATAGCTACTAATTCTAACAGCTTCTTCTCATATAACTTTTGAACACTAGCTGCTAAATCTTCTATTTTTACATTAGGAAATATTCGGCCACAACCTTTATGATTATTTTCGTATAATAAAAATTCTAAATCATATTTAGGTTCGCCAAACGCAGCCATGCCCATAGTAATATATTCATCTTCATTTGGTTTATATCCTATGCGTTGAGTTACTGCAGAATATAGAAGTCCTAGTGAATATGGATATTTCCAGGATTTTATTTTCTTCATATTATCCCATATTGAAATAGTATCAAATTCTCCTATTGCATCAATTACAAGTATATTACAATCATCAAACGGCGCAGTGTAATAACCAGCTGCAGCATGCGTCTGATGATGACTAAAGTAGTATTGAAATTTACTTCTTGGATATTGCGGCTTTTGACCTGATAACCATCTTCTTATATTTTTTAAAAATGGTTTTTCGTAATATGCTTTCACTTGATTAATATCAAGATTAGCAATCTTGTATTGATCATTATGAATCCACTTATCATTTTTTATCTGGCTATAACGCTCTGCATGACCAGCATATACGATTTCATTATCATCTAATATAGTCATAGCAGCATCGTGAAAGCCTTCACTAATACCAACTATTCTCATAAATTTATATATACTAGTTTGCTAGCGGATTGTCGAGTGCTTTTTGTACTCGATTTTCTAGCTTCTCTTCTAATTCTTTCATTGCCTGTTTCATATCAGACTCAAGTTTTTGCATATCGTCGTCGATATTCTTATTGAGTCTTTCTGCTTTTTCATCGTAGTTATCATTTAGTTTATCAGATCTCTCTTCTATATCTTTTGCTAACTGCGAAGCTTTCTTTTCGTAGTCACCTTGAAGTGCATCTCTCTTTGTTTCAAATCTGCCTTCAGCGATCTCAATCATATCGAATACATCATTCTCTAACTGTCTCATACGAGCATTGAGAGTATCCTCTGTATCTTTTACAACATCTTCGTTACGATCGCCTTGCTGTTCTATTTTCATTACATCATCACGTAGATCAGATTTGATGTCTCTTGTATAGTCAACTGCTTCTTCGAGTTTTGTTTCAATAATCTCCATACGTTGTTCAAACGCACCGATATCGAGTCCTGCAATTTCTTCAACTTTCTGATACATAAGGAAACCACCATAGAGTGCTCCGAGTATAGAACCAAGTACTGCAAGTAATGCACTGACCGAAACAAATGTGACTTTGATTCCGAGGATACGAAACTCTTTATTTTTGAGATTCTCGATATTGTCTTCCATATTTTCGAGTTCTTGACCTAGATCTTTTGCCATTTTATTCTCCTAAAAACAAAGTGATAATATGTAATGTATGCTTGGCATTCGAGCAATCCAAGGGAGTGCCGCTATTGAGACTAACATCATTATTATCCATATAAACCAAATATCTCTGTCCATTATTGATACTGCATATCTACCATCTGTTGATGTAATAATTGTTGTGCAAAGTTATTACGAGCACCCTCTTTTGAATCTGGTATTGTAGTCGGTGCGTAGAAAGCAACGTCGGGATACGTACCTCCTGCTAATGCTATTTTGTAAGCATCAAATCCTGGCACATAATTCATCATAGCAAGCATTTCTTGTTGTTGAGCTTGTTGCTCATCTATATCATCTGATTCAACTATTTCCTTTTGTAAACCTGCTGCTCGTTCCTTTGCGGCTCTTTTTAGTTTTTGTCCTTGGGTTTCTCTCTCTTCAGAATCATTTTGATTAGAAGAAGAACTGCCTTGACTTTGAGTTTGAGCATTGCCCATGCCCATAGAAGTTTGAGTTTGATTATTTTCCAGAGCACTTGATATACCTCCTAGTTCTCCATTGACTATATTGTTTAGTACAAACGCAGCATCAGCTGCTGCAGCGTTGAGGGCGATCCCAATCGGATCCACTTCTTCTCTGGTACTATCCGATTTATCTTCAGGCTCTGTTGCGTTAGAAATCGCGACTTGTTCTGTAGGATTGGTCTGCGAGTCCTGAATACTGGTATCCTGTACTGCGATAGGTTCTTCATAAATTTGCTCCTGTATTACTGGTTCTGGTATAGATGCAAGTGTCAGTTCTTGTTGTTCTAGTATTAGTTGCGCCATAGCTTCGGCATAACCATCGCAAGCTGGATCGTATAACGGATTGCCATAACACGGATTAGATGAATAAGTCAAAGTAATACTAGATTCGCCTGTAGCAAATTCTGGACCCCAATGACCCGCCCAATATCCTGTATCGTTTCCCTCTGCACTTACTACCATGTTTCCAAAAAAGGCTGGATCTAAATACTGATCTGGGAATGTTTCAGATCCACTATGACTCGTCCAACCGTGTGAGTATCCATAATCATATGTATAGGATTGATATAGTGTTCCATCTGCTTTATATACATTAACTGTTATATCAAAATCATCTATTCCTGGTTGATTAGTATATTCATTTGCATTACCATTTTTTACTGTCCAAACATAAGAATATCCTTCTACTTGTACTCCTTCTTCTTGTAATGCTTCATTAATCGCGATTGTGTTACTTATTACACCTCCACCATATCCCCAATAGAATGTAGTACCACCTAAGTTAGGAATCTGGCCACCAGTCGTTCCACCCCAATATCCAAGATTGTAGTTTCCATCCCATTGTTGATTTAATATGTTTTGTGCGTTAGAGGGCAAGGATTGCAATAAGAGCAGCCACAATGCCACCAGCAACAAAAGCGCCGGTTTTGCCATTCTCTCGAGTCTCCTGTATCTCTGGAGGAATATAAGTTGGAGATGTATCCCATCCAACTTGTGCCTCTTCACCTATGTCACCAAAGAAAGGACACGGTGTTCCTGCCATCTGCATTGCATCAAATACTCTACGATCCTGACACATAACTGATACAGCGGCAACTTTCATACCCATGTCATAGAGAGTCTTAGATATCTTGAGTCTTTCACAATTGAGATCACGCACAGATGTTCCACCAGATAATCCAAGTATCTGAGTCTGTAACGCACCACTTACTCCAGTCGTACAAATATCTGAACTACTCGCACCAATCGATGGAGAGATAGCAGATGGAGGGGGAGACTTGAGTGTCTGTACTGAATCAACTACACTACGATTTGTGTTATTATTTGTGCTTGTATTATTTGTAGTGCTATCAGTTGTACTGTTGATAGTCGAGTTTTCAGTCGAAGTCGTTGTGTTATTATTTGTATTGGTGTTTGTCGAAGTGCTAGTGTTGGTATTATTATTTGTATTCGTATTCGTTGACGTAGAGGTACTGGTGTTAGTGTTATTGTTTGTATTCGTATTTGTTGATGTGATGTCGCTGGTACTGTCAGACGTAGTATTCACATTAGTCGTAGTTTGACCTAATGCAATAGACGTACACATAATAAAACTAAGTGCAATTATTATTTTTTTCATCTTATGCCTGCTGTACTAACCAAATAATAAAGATAACTAATGCAGCACCTACAATAGTAGCACCTATTATTGCAATTATCTCAAAAAATTTCTTCTGTCGTTCTTTTTGAGCATAGATAGTTTCTTGTCTTCGTTTTCGTATATCTGCTTCTGCTTTGACGAGTTCTTGCCAAGCTTGTGGACCACGAGTTGCATTGATTATTTGATGCAGTTGCTCTCTCATATCTTCGGCTTTTTTCTTTGCCATAAAGGCAGCAAGTGCTTCTTCTTCGACAGAACCTGATGCAAATAATTTTTTAAAGAGTGGAGGATTCTTAGAGTATTCTGCAGACTTATTAATATCAGAAACGGCACCCATCCACTTACCGATGGCACCTGCCATGTTCTCGATATCTTGCCCCATCTCAACACCCTTTTTAACGGCATTGAATGCAGCAGTTGCGGTCGCTAGCGCTGTTACTGGATCAATCATTTTTACCTCATTCGCTCAGTATTATTTATAAATTAATAGTTTACAAAAACAGAAAAATGTGGTATAATAAATAGAACCGTAGATGTTAATGGCAAGCTGGACCCGGGGGCGGTACCCGGCGCCTCCACCATAAGGATATGAAGAATTTTATAGGCTGGTTTAATAAATTATATAGAGAATATGGATTGTTTGCTGCAATCATATATACTCCGTACAATTCTAAACATTATAAAATAGAAGATTATTCTTAATGTTTTTATGTGGGGGCGAAATTAGGATCGACAGGTGTACTAGTCTACGAAAAAGTAAATGCAAACGATAACTTTGCTCCTGAGATGCGCCTAGCGGCATAATCTCTGGGCTGGCCACTTGCCTCGAAACAGAAAAGTGGCAACTTATTTAGGAGAGATATATGGCAGAAGAAGAAAAAAAAGAAAAAGCAATCGAAATAAAAAATACTCATAATGAGTTTGAACTTGCTGTAAGAATGTTGAGTAATGAAATCATTGCTTTCAAACTTTCTGCTAATAATTTTAGTGGTAAGATGATTGTATGGAGTATCTTATTGATGTTCTTTACATTTATGATACTTGAAGTGTTTGGAGTGAGTGCAATGTTAGGAATACCTGGAGCGGAAGATTATTAATGTTTGATAAATTTGTGAGAAGAATGGGTATGAAGAACTGGTATGGCTGGGATAGTCCAACCGTAGTAGGATTCATAGTCTTTTGGATAGTTTTTGGTTATGGTATAGTATATACTTTTTTAGAACTTATAAGTAAATTTTATTGTGGGTGTTAATATGAGAAAATTTATAGTAGACAGTTGGAATGTTATAATGAATGATAGGAGAAATCCTCTTAGGCATATAGAAGATTTACAGACTCGTCATGTCGTGATGCAATTGCTGGCATGGATGTGGTGTATTATTTTTTCAATGTATCTTGGATCTATGTGGGTCTTTGGTATCACTGCAGTTGCACATGGATTAGTAGTTGCAGGGATTGTACTTACCGTTGGTACGTTTGAAACGGCAAAAAAAGCTCCACAGTATTTCGGCGGATTGGGCCGAGGTATTGGTGGCGAACACGAATAATAACAGAAGGAAAAAAAGATGAGAAAGATTCTCGCATCAGCTTTTGCACTGAGCATGATAACTAGTGCAGCAACGGCATTCGAACGTCCAACACTTAACTTAGGTGTAGAGCGTTCATTAGAAACAGAAGTCAATTCATTGTCAGTTGGTTCTGACTTTGGTCCATTTGGATTAACAACAAACTGGGAAGACACTGCAGAAGATAACTTTGCTTTTAACATCTCAGGTATCGATGTAGATGTTAGTCATGATGTTGGTCCAATGACAGTGTTTATGAACAACGACTTTGACAGTGGTCTCAAGCATGACGACACAACAGTCGGCGTAAAGTTTAAGTTCTAATCATGGGAGTCTTCTTATTATTGACAAGTGTTCTGTTTTTTAATACGAATGCAGAGTTCTTTGAAGTAAGTGATCAGCAGCTTTCGGAAGGATATACGTGGCATAAAGTAGGAAAGTCCACGCCTTCCGGAGCTCCTGCTCTTGTTATGGAACCTTATCCTGGGAGGGAATATATATTATATAGATTGGAAAAATAATGTTTAGAATAATACTGGGACTGGCAATCCTACTTCCATCATTTGCTTTTGCGGGTGATTGGAGAACAAAACCTGTACGTTGCGGATCATTACAAGAAGTTAATTATGTACTTATGCAACAGGGCGAAGAATATCTTTTGAATGGCGCAGGTGTCTCTTATGATGGAGATCTTATCGCATTTTCAGTACAGGTAGGTCTTTGGGCAAATTTAGACACAGGTACATGGTCAATACTTGAAACAGATGGTGAAGAAGCATGTGTACTAGCGTACGGAGAAAATTTAAGTTTTGACTTACTCGATGAGAAACCAGGAACATAAATACAACTTAGATATAATACAACTAGAATTAGACACCTTGCCAAAATTTGATAGACAAATTTATTTACAAGGTGACAGTTCTAATATGGATCCTATTGAACCAACAATAGGACAAAATTATTTACGAGTCGATGCAAATGAATTAGAATATGATAAGCCTCTTTTTAACATACCTTATATAAACAAAATACTAGAAGATCATGACTTAGTTCGAACTCGAGTAATGTTAATGAAACCAAGAACATGTTACTACTATCATAAAGATAACACAAAAAGATTGCATATTCCAATTGAAACAAATCCTCATTGTTTTTTATTAGTAGACGGCGAGCAAATGCATTTACCTGCCGATGGCGGAGCATATGTTGTTGATACTACACAAATGCACACTGCATTGAATGCTAGTGAACATGATAGAATTCATATAGTAGGTGCATTTCGTGTATGACATTCTTCTTACTTCATTGCCAGATATGGATAAAGATAAGCCTTCTCCGGGTCCGGCGTATCTGAAAGGATTCTTAGAATCACAAGGCAAAAAAGTAAAAGTAGTAGATGGAAATCAAATAGAAGACATAAATCGTCTTTTATTGACAATAGATCAGTACGACTTTAAATGGTTAGGCATTTCAGTCTTTTCTTATTTGCAAAAAGATATTGCTCTTGAAGTAGGATCAAATTTTAAAAATGTAGTATATGGTGGTGGAGGTGTCACATCTTCATGGACAGAAAAAAATTTTATACAGGGCGAAGGAGAACAAGCTCTATTAGAATTTCTTAATGGCAATTGGGATTATCCTGGAATTAATGGATCTTTTCCTGTTCAATACAATGATTTAAATAGTTTGCCTGTACCAGATTATTCTGATCAAGTTTCCGAACATAAATATAAATCTCTTATAATCACTGGATCTAGAGGATGTGTACGTAATTGTACATTCTGTAATGTTTCACGGCAATGGCCAATGTATAGATTTGTTGAAGGTGATAAATTAGCACACAACATGCATGAACTAGTTAAAAAATATAATGCTAAACATATATCATTTTCTGACTCGCTAGTAAATGGATCTATGAAACATTTTCGTATGCTATGTAAAGAACTATCGAATAATCCTAAGAAGGTTGGATGGGACGGACAGTTTATTGCACGTAGCGAAAATCAATTTAGCCAAGAAGATTTTGACAATTTAGCAAATTCTGGATGTAGAGGATTGACAATTGGAATTGAATCCGGATCCGAAAGTGTTAGAGATCATATGAAGAAAAAGTTCTCAAATGCTGATATAGATTACTTTGTTCATAACTTAGGAAGAAGAAAAATTCCTATGAGATTTCTGTTAATAGTCGGGTATCCTACAGAAACAAGAAAAGATTTTGAAGACACTAAAGATCTTTTAACTCGATATAAAGATTATGCAGATATTACAGGAATAGGTATCGATATTATGAGAATAGAGGAAGGCACTCCTATCGAAGATATGCGGCATGATCTATATCTTGGTGATGGCCATTTATGGTACAATGAAAACTCTGATATCAATTTAAGATACGAATGGTACGTTGAATTATTTGACCATGCTGTAGAAATGGGTTACGAGTTTAATGAATACCATTGGGGTAAAAGAGACCGATTTGCTTCTTATATGTCAAATGATGAAACCACAAATCAAAAAGAATCTGCAACTCTTATTTAACTTTATACCATTCTTCTAAATCTTCACTCTCCTTATGCATCATTTTACTAATGCAAGCGATTACAACTTTCTCTCCATTGTCTATAACAACCCAATCGTTTGAGCCAGAAGGCGCGCGCACTATGTCGCCTTTCTTTAAAATCTCATGTCCTACTTTATCCATTAGAATCATATAATTCTCCTTGCACTTTTTTTAATTAAAGTGCATTTTATGGTGTACAATGCTTTCATACTGTGGTATAATATTTATATAAGATGAAAAATGAAAGAAAGAGGTAAAATTATGAACGATTTAGCAAACACAAAATTCCCATCTGGTCTTACTTATGATGAGTCAATGACTATCGCTGAAAAGTATATTGACAATATGAGTGGCAATGATTATAAATGGGCAGCCGTAAAATATTTCAGTGAGTTAATTAGAAATGATAAGATGTGGAGAAGCATCGCAACTGATATCTTAAGCAAGGAGGTAAAATAATGGCACATCAAGTTGAAACAATGGCATATGCAGGTGAAGTTCCGTGGCACGGCCTTGGAGTTCCTGTATCGAATGATCTGACACCTGTTCAGATGATGCAAAAAGCAGGACTTGACTGGCAAGTTCGCGAGGTAGAATCATTCGTAGAGTATGACGGTAAGCGTATGTCTACTGGTCAAAAATCTTTGATTCGTGAATCAGACGCAAAGATCTTGACAAATGTCGGTGAAAACTGGAATCCTGTTCAAAACGAAACAGCATTTGAATTCTTCAGCGAGTTTGTTATGAATGGCGATATGGAAATGAATACTGCTGGTTCTCTTCGTAATGGTCAGATGGTATGGGCTCTTGCTAAAGTGAAAGAATCATTTGACTTGTTTGGTGGAGATCAAGTTGATTCATACTTGTTGTTCTCTAATCCACATCAGTATGGTAAGTCGATCGATATTCGTTTCACACCAATTCGTGTGGTATGTAATAACACATTGTCTTTATCACTTGACTCTAAGAAAGACAACTCTGTAAAAGTCGGTCACCGTGTTCAATTTGATCCGTCACAAGTCAAGCAAGCTCTTGGTATCGCAACTGACAAGTTGAACACATACAAAGAAATGGCTGAGTTTCTTGGTTCAAAAAGATTTACTATTGATTCATATGTAGAATATCTAAACAATGTTTTTCCACGTACTGCAGACAAGCGTGTACAGAATCAGTCTTTATCGGTTGATACTCTTTCACGTAATGCTCGTCTTGCATTTGACGCAGTAGAACAACAACCCGGCGCACAATTTGCAGAGGGTTCTTGGTGGCAGGCATTTAACTCTGTCACATATGTTACAGACCACGTACAGGGTCGTAACAGTGATAATCGATTATATTCTTCTTGGTTTGGTGGAAACCAACTTCGTAAGAAGGATGCATTAAAAACAGCGCTAGAATTTGCGGAGGCAGCATAATGAATCCAAATCCACATTACATCAATATGATGATAAATTTTAGTATATTAGCAATGTTAATTTATGTAGCAATACGGGTGTCTTAATGGAAATGAATAAATTAGATTTAATTGAAAAGCTTTTTGAAAAAGTGGT
>Ga0213865_10000709_pt1 | contig 22424 bp, 16 predicted proteins | sample PICome_6_FD_160100 | JGI IMG/M metagenome (GOLD analysis project Ga0213865, IMG submission 160100) | Coastal seawater microbial communities near Pivers Island, North Carolina, United States - PICO282 | ecosystem: Environmental > Aquatic > Marine > Coastal | place: USA: North Carolina...
ACAAGTGGTCTTCAAGTTCTCCTTCAGACACTACTTTTGTAATACCTGTAATCCCAGTGTCATCATCCACGAGGAGAAGATGAATCGCTCGATTATGGATTCCTGACGTGAATTCAGCACCTCTGTGGTCAATCCCAATTAGTGTCCCATCGAGTTCTGCAAACATCCATGCAGAGGTCGCTTTGACCAAGTCCTCTTGTCTAATCAATAGCCAGCGGAGCCCCTTCATCTCTTGGCGCAAATCGCCTTTGACTTCGTGGAACCATCTGCTGTACATATTCACACCTTGAATCTTAGAAGAGCTACTGCTCCTCCCATTCCAAGCAACTGTTCACCGGCATCGTGGTCGGTTGAGCATTGCACAAGTTTAGCACCGATTTCGTCTAGGCCAGATACTGTGGATTCCCATTTTTCTTCTCTCACCAAGTCAGCACTGATTAGGAGAGTTTCGATTGCTCCTTCCTCCAGGGCTTTGTTGATCATTTCAGCACCATATGCAACAGCGCCGTTGGTCGAGATTCTAGTCCATGCTTCTTCCAGTAGTGCTGTTTCTTGGACAACAGCATGTTCTGCAAGAACGTCGCCTGCTAGACCTTCTGAAATTACCTCGTTGGCAGCACCTCTGCCTCCCATACTTGTTGCAACCAATTTGGTTGGTCCATTGATTAGTGGAGCTAACTTCTCTCTAGCGTGGCCAGGACCACATATTACGATTGGAGTGCCCTCTGCGATTGATTCGTTTGCTTCGTTGGAAATTTTCTCAAAGAATGATTTCGATACTCCTTCGCTAACTTTAGCGCCAGTGTATTTTCCTCCACCCCTCATTGTCCAAGTGGATACTTCACGAATACCTCTTCCAGTTACCTCGTAGAGAATTGCTTCGTCAGACTCTACTACGATAATGACAACCTTGGCTTTACCACTGTTTGAACAGGCTTGAGAAATTAGGTCATGGTCGACTTTTGGGAACTCCTTTTGTGAGGTTAACTCAATTTCATCTCTAACTTCGACAATATGTGTGTGGTGGCTACCAATATCGAAATGCGCTTCTTCAATTATTCCGTGAACTCTCAGCGTGTCTGCGAATGTGTGAAATTCGGATGATTCGATTGCCAATTTAATCCACATTTTCTTTCTCTCGGCGGATTTTGCTCTACCGCCTTCTTGGCCCGCAGTAGTTTGGTCCCTTCTCTCGCCTAGCATACCTATACTTCGACCTTTGACACATAGACGAGCAACCGTCCAAAGGTCATCGTCACAATCGATGCGAATTCGGTATAAGCCGAATTCGCGTTTTAGTACCTGCATCAGTTCACCCGAATACGCCGAGCAAATTACCATTTTCGTCCATGTCCATGTCTGCTGCTGCTGGACGCTTTGGTAGTCCTGGCATTGTCATGATTTCGCCAAGAACTGCAACTACAAAACCTGCACCAGCATTCAATCTGAATTCTCGGATTGGGATTTCGAAGCCGGATGGTGCACCCAATAGGTTAGGGTCATGACTGAATGAATACTGTGTTTTTGCCATGCAAACAGGAAGATTGCCGTATCCCCAAGACCTGATTTGTTTGAGTTGTCTATCCGCCTTAGCATGAATGTTGATTCCCTCTGCACCATAGATTCTGGTAGCCACCCTGAGGGCCTTTTCTTCGATAGGTGTATCTTTGTTGAATAGCGGTGTAAATGGTCTTCCAGCTGCAATGTGATCTTGACATGCAGAAACCACTGCCTTAGCAAGAGGTGCTCCCCCCATTCCTCCTTTGGAGTGAACTTCTGTAAGGCATACCTCGGAGGCGCCAGAAGCAGTTGCACAATCTATCAAACACTTCAGTTCAGCATCGGTGTCGCTTGCAAATCTGTTTACGGATACTACAACAGGTATTCCGAATTGGCTCATGTTCCTAATGTGCCTGTCTAGATTCGTTTGTGCTCCCGCCTTTACTGCATCAACATCCTCTTTCTCGATTTCTTCTTTTGATGGTCTTCTTGAAGCACGTTCGCCAAAGGCGCCACCATGTAATTTCATCGAGCGTACAGTTACGTTCATTACAACACAATCTGCAGATTTCCCTGAATTCGCCGCCTTGATGTGCATAAACTTCTCAGCACCCATGTCAGAGCCGAATCCAGCTTCTGTTACTACGAAATCAGCAGCGCTCAAAGCCAACTTGTCTGCGATGATTGAGGAATTACCGTGTGCGATGTTTGCAAACGGGCCACCGTGTATGAAAGCGGGGTCTCCTTCAAGGGTCTGAACGAGATTTGGTAGGAATGCATCACGTAGTAGTAGACTCATTGCTCCAGCGGCATCGATGTCTTCCGCCTTTACTGGAGTGCCATCGAATCTTTGTGCGATTACAATTTCACCTAACCTCTTTCTTAGGTTAGCATAATCGGTTGCTAATACGAGGATAGCCATGACTTCACTTGCAGCGGTTATGTCGAATCTGTCTTCTCTGACCATTCCGTTAGCAGGGCCTCCAAGTCCAACCGTAACGTTTCGTAAAGAGCGGTCGTTTAGGTCTACTACTCTAGGCCAGATGATTCTTGAAGAGTCGATTTGTTGGTCATTTCCATGCTTCAAGTGGTTATCAATCATTGAAGAGAGGAGATTGTGTGCACTCGTAACTGCATGAAGGTCCCCCGTGAAGTGTAGATTGATGTCCTCCATCGGCAGAACTTGAGATAAACCGCCTCCAGCAGCTCCCCCCTTAATTCCGAAAACAGGGCCCATCGATGGCTCGCGAATAACACATGTAGCACGCTTACCGATGCGGTTTAGTGCTTGGGTTAGGCCGATTGTGGTTACAGTCTTGCCTTCTCCGAATGGAGTTGGATTTACACTAGTAACTAGGATTAGAGATCCCTGAGGCTTTGAAATTCGATTTTTCAAAGCATCCCAAGTAATCTTGGCTTTGCCTATTCCCATAGGCATTAATTCGCCGTTACCAATTCCAAGTTTCCATGCGATGGTGGATATGTCCTCCATCTTTGCTGCTCTTGCAATTTCTAGGTCACTCTGCATGGTAGGTTTGCGGCTTAGAGGGTTTTTGAAACCACTGTCCCTTCAAGGGATGCAAAGGCGGGTTTCATTCCTCTTTCATGCTACCCAAGTAGTCCGGTAGGTCTACTCCTGCCATCTTAGCAACATCATGCACAGGTGGAAGGGAGTGGATTAGGCTGGATACGAAGTTGGCGGTTGAGCCCTCTCCGTTTCCTCCAGCGGAATCCCAAACAGTAATCTTGTCGATTTTTAGATTGGAAATTGCTTCGACCTGGCGAGCTACGATATTCTCAATCTTCTCAACCATCAGTAGAGTGGCAGCGGCCTTAGCATCGCCACCAGCACTGGCGACAAGGTTGGAGTAACCTGCAGCCTTTGCTTCTAGAACTGCTTGTACACCTTCCGCTTCAGCACGGTATCGTGCCAGGATAGCATCTGCTTCACCACCAGCGACACGGCGTTGGCGCTCCGCTTCTGCTTCAGCAGCGATTTCGATCTGAGTCTTTGCAATTTCTTCACGAACGATTTCTTCAGCCTTCAGTCTCTCTTGTTCTAGCATATATTGTGCCTTCTGAACTTCCATTTCTGCAGTTCTACGAGCAACTTCAGAGCGCTGCATTGCTTCCGCTTCTTTTTCTGCTAAGGTTGCATTGTATTCCGCAATGCTTGCTTTGGAAGTGTTTTCACCTTCGATAGCAGTTGCTTCAAGAATAGCAACTTCCTTTCTTTGAGCGGCATCAGCACCTTTCTTTCCGATTTCACCGGCAGCTGCGTTTTCTGCAACTTGGATGTCACGGACCCTGTGTGCTTCTGCTTGTCCAATGTCACCATCACGGTTTGCTGCAGCGACATCTGACTTTGCAGCGTTAACAGCGATAGCTGCAGCCTTCTTACCAATAGACTCGATGTAGTCGGAGTCATCAGTGATATCTGTGATGTTAACGTTGATTAGGTTCAGACCCAACTTGTTCAACTCGTGACCGACGTTGTCACGAATAGACTCTAGGAATTGGTCACGGTCCTGATTGATTTGCTCGATTGTTAGAGATGCAACAGTGAGACGTAGTTGACCGAAAATAATCTCAGAAGCCATTGACTCGATTTGGTTTGGAGTCAAGTGCAGAAGCCTTTCCGCAGCGTTATTCATAATTAGCGGGTCTGTGCTAACACCCACTGTGAACGTGGATGGAACGTTGATTCTGATGTTCTGTAGAGACAGAGCGTTTGTCAATGGTATGTTAATGGTCATTGGAATAAGACTCAACTTCTTCCAATCTTGAATTAGTGGCCAAACAAGGGTTGCACCACCGTGGATACAACGGGAGGCTTTACCTCCACCTACGCGTCCATACACGACGAGAATCTCGTCAGACGCACAACGCTTGTATCTAGTTACAAGCAATATTATTCCGAATGCAAAAATCAGTCCAAAACCTGCAATCAGCAGGAATAGTGTTACTCCAGTATCCATTTTATTCACCTCATTCTTCTTCTGATGTTAGTTCATCACCCTCGCTAAGCGGTTCTACAATTAAAGTGGATCCGATTACGTCTACGACCTTAATCAGTTCACCGCTTGGAATTAATTTTGTTTTGTCTCTACCTCTTGCGAGTAAAGTGCGAAGAGTTCCATCGACTGCAACTTGGACTTCACCTTCATCGTTTGGCTTGATGCGTGAGTATACGTGACCTTTGGCCCCAATAGCGTTAGCGTGCTTCATGGTTCCGTCAGCTTGTAGGTTAGAAATTCCTGCCATCATGTATCTTACCATGTATAGCGAGCCACCCGCTGCGAATCCACCAGAAATGACAGCGATAATTTCTTGATCTGTTGCTGAAACTACGAACATTCCAGTTAATCCAAACATCATAATCGCAGCAGCAATTCCTTGGAGACTGAATAACTCGAAAGCGAGGGTGCTGTCCATACTAACGTCTGTGTCAAAGGCAGTATCGATGACTCCTCCTAGAACATCACCAACTAGCATCAGTAACATCATTACAATGAAGAACAGGGAACCGAATACTGCACAGCAAACGAAAATAATCTCGATTACAGATGGCGCGGTAAAGCCGAATATATCTGCCAACCAATCAAAAACAGCCATTGCGACCCCAACCTCCCCTACATTCGTTACTTAATGACCTTATTGCCGTCTTCGTTTTTGGAAAGTTCTTCCTCGATTTTCTTTTTTTCATATATTGCAACCAAAGAAACAGATGCTCCACCTATGACTGCTGCGATAATAACATTCAGCCCAGCGGAGTATCCGATCAAAAATACCCACAAGGGAAGAAAGGCAAACAGAAATCTTCTCATTACGGGCCAAAAACCGCTAAACAGTTCGTCTGTTGGGTCGGTTACAACCATCAAAACCACTCAGAAGAACAGGGAACCTACGATGATTGTTAGGACCCACATTCCAATTCCGAATCCAACGCCCTTTCCTTGTTTTGCCATTTGGTCAGGGTGGACTTCCTTCTGCATATTCTTCATTGGGTTGATTAGTAAATCCCTTTGTTCCTGCCTAAACACAACCAATCCGAGAACAAAACATGCCGCAGCACCCGTTCCGAACAAAGTCGTAATCGCAGCATCGACCTGTTCCATGAGTTTCAATGAAAGCCAAATTTGAGTTACAGCCATCATGAACCACAGGAAAGAGCCCCTTTCAGCAACTGCCATGAATTTCTTAGAGCATACTCCTTATTGAGAATTACCTCGGTTTGCCCCATCTTAGTCCACACTTAACACAGACTTATTCAAGTACTAATCGCGAAATCTCTGTTCATGGGGAGAGTGCGTCATGCCGTTGCGGGCAATCCTATTGCCCACTCCCTGTCCCCTGTGCTTACGGCACTAGTACACGCACACCTTTCGAGGCAAGATGATGTTAAAATTCCGGGGTTGAAAGGTGTAGTAGTAATTCCAACCGAGGGCGTTGAAAACGCACTTGCTTGGGGTTATGCTGACGGTCTCCCTTCTCCACCAGACTGGGAATATGTGGGTTCTCCATTGGGTAAATTCAGGGCAAATACACTATTGGAGAGAGCCGTTACCGCCTCTTGTTCTGAACATAGTGATGCAGATCCCCGTCTACCAAATGCTCCACTTGTCACAGACAAAATTGAGGCCCAAGTCTTGGGTGATGAAGAGGTTTGGTTGTCTCTGACATCGCCACTCAAACACCAACTTTCAATTGCTGCAGTAAAATGTATCGACAATGCCATGGATATACGCTCTGTGAACACCCTTCGTTGGGACGGCATCACATGGTGGGCTGGTTCTAGTGACGGCCCAGGAATGTGTATGGTGGCCGACGCTTTTGGAAAGAAATCCAGTGGTGTAATGGGAATTATCGGCGGGGGTGGAACAGCTCGTTCAGTCGCAGCAGCATGGTCTAAATCTGGCGGCAAGATTACTCAGATCGGAGGGAAAAGAGAACTCGATGAGGACGGTCCGTGGAATCTAGTAAAATCCAAAGCAGATTTCGTTGTTAATTTCGATGATGATGGAGGTGACCTCTCCGTTAGGTATGAGAAAATGGAAGGAGATTTCGATTCTCGAATCGAGTTCTTATCAACAAATGCAGATGGAAGATGGTTGCTTTGTGCCCAGCATCTACATTCTTGGGCTACACTTTGGGCCCCACAATACTCAGAAAAACTACCATCTCTATCACTTCTAATGACACGGTTAATTGCTGCGGAGGTGCATTTAGGTTGAGACGAGTATTTCTGGTTTTGATTATCCTACTTGCTCCAGTTGTAGTGGCAGACCAGTTTCCAGACCAAAATCAAAATTCAGGATTTATTGGGTGGCAAGTTGGTGAAGATGAAAAAATAGGAGAGTTCAGGATTTCTTACCCTGCACTAAGTGATGGTGAAGAGACCGAGATGGCTCAAGACGGACCGTTTGCAATAGTTGTATTCTATGGGGATGATGGTGAAGGTAACGAACAATATGAGTGGTTTCAGGATGCAACCTCCTTGTGGGGCTACATTACTTTGGTAGTTGAAGATGAAACCAGTTTCCAAGCAGTAGAATTCACACTCAGAGGTTGGAATAACGGTTCGATTTCCACAGTTCTAGGGGGGCAAGGAATGTTTGCACTGAACCACATCGCTTTGGGTGGACACGGTACTGGTGCTCACTATGCAGCAGAGGTTGTGAAGAGTACAGACTACCAAATCGACGGTTTGTTTGGTCTAGGCTTAGATGGTTCACAGAGTGAATATTCTGAATCAGTAATTCTTTCCCGACCCTCAATAGCGTTGTTTTTAACCGGTACGACCGATGACATTGCTCCTGCAAATGAGAACGTGCTCAGTTACCTAAATTCATGGCCAGGCGCATGGCAAATCATGTACCCAAGGGGGGCAAATCACATCGGTTATCAGACCACTGACACTTTTTTTGAGCGGTTTGCAGATGGTGATTCTACGATGGGGAGAGATGGTCAACAAGACCATGCTATGCAGCATATCTTGCCATATCTAAATCTCTCTCTCAAAGGAGATGATTCGGCATATCAAGTCGCATTCAACCGAGAGGATAAGACTGTGTCATCTGATTCAGATGCTTACATCGACGAGGACATGAATCGCTCAAGGCTGTACAAAATGGAGAATATCACTTCTAGCCTGCCATCTGTTATGCTGTATCAATCATTCACTATATCTTCAAATGTTACTATGCGTGATGGAAGCCCCGCGTTTGGCAATGTTTCATGCATGTTTCCCGATGGTGATATTGTCCTTGGCAAGCTTCAAAATGATGTCGCATCTTGTGATTTGAATGGTACTTCTCTATTGCCTGGTCCATCATTAATTGAATTAAGAATAGAGGACCACTCTTTTTCTGACTGGCTGGACATATTCGTCAACCGGGTAGGGATCCCAATGCAAATTTCCGAACCAATGCCTGAAATTATTCTTGACCAGCACGCTTCTGTGACCATTGACGCTGATATTTTTGCTACAGACCCCGATGGCGAGGAGATTCAATTTCAAACAGCGGAACTGTTTGGACAAAATTCAACAAAGCTCGAGGTTTTGAATCTAGGTGATGAAATTACAATTTCTCACGTTGCTGACCAAGAATGGGACGGTAAATCACAAGTTAATCTAACTCTGATGACTAGTGACGAAATGGTTGAGATTGTTGCAAACATAACAGTTCTTCCAGTAAATGACCCTGTTTCACAATATGAAACTGTTCCACAGCAGGCGACAATAGAGGATGGGCCTAGTATTGTGGTTGATTTCACAGATTTCGTGAGTGACCCTGAGGGAGATGAATTGGTTGTCGTTGCGGCTCGTGAATATCCGGGAATACGGATTACTTCCACCTCCTCAACCGTCCTAATCGATCCGCAAACACACTGGAATGGTGCTGAATTGATTGAGTTTTATGTGTCGGATGGTGTTACAGAGCCTATTCAAGTCGTCGTACCCATAAACGTCGATGCTATTGATGATCCAATTGAATTTTCATCCACCTCTTTCATTGTTGAACTTGATGAGGATACAACCAAATCGATTAATCTAGAAAATTATACCATCAATGTAGATGACGATACGCTAACATTCACACTTACCGGAGAGTCGGAACTGCTAGGTTATTCTCTTAATGGTGATGAATTACTAATCGTTCCTGCACCTAATGTGCATGGCTCTGCGACGTACACAATGGCTGTCAGTGATGGATTTAATTCGACAACAGCTGTGCTAAATATCAACATCAAACCAGTTGCTGATTTACCAACTGTTAGCATCTCTTCATTGGATTATTCGGGTAGCGTCCTTTCTGTCCTATGGACGATATCTGACAATGATGGGGATGAGGGTTTGATCTATTCAGTCAAGTTCGCAAATAATTCGATTGAGCAGAATACAGAATGTACTGGAATCGTGCTACTGACATGTCTAACCACATCTAATACAAATCAGGTTGGAACATTTGAGGTTGAGGTCAAAGTATGGGATGGTAATGCTCAGGTTTGGTCAAATGTAGAAACTAAAGAAATTGATTTAGTCCCTGCAACCAACACAAATGATGATTCAGAGTCTGAGATTGTGGTAAGTGATTGGTTGCTACCAATCGGTTTGGGTATAGTGGTTATACTTCTCCTTGGTTACATGGTAATGACCAAGAGAGAGTGATCACAGTGGGATATTCCCATGCTTCTTTGGCGGAGACCATTCTCTTTTTGATGAGAGGATTCTAAGCGCCCGAATTAGCCTTAGTCTGCTTTCTTCAGGTTCAATTACATCATCGAGCCATCCATTTCTTGCAGCGACATATGGGTCTCCGAATTTCGTTTTGTACTCCTCAACCAATTGCTGACGAGTTTCCTCTTTCTTATCTTCATCTGCAGCGGCAATCTCTCTTCTGTGAATGATGTTTACCGCACCTTCTGCTCCCATGACAGCTAACTCTGCGGTTGGCCATGCGATGTTGTAGTCTGATTGAAGGTGTTTACAACTCATTGCAAGGTAAGCACCACCATACGCTTTGCGAGTTACTAGAGTCATCTTTGGAACAGTAGCCTCTGCGTAAGCGAAGAGTAGTTTTGCTCCGTGGCGGATGATTCCACCCCACTCTTGGACAACTCCGGGTAAGAAGCCCGGTACGTCTTCGAAAGTCACCAATGGAATGTTGAACGCATCACATGTTCTGATGAATCTGGCCGCTTTTATTGAAGCATCAATATCCAAGCAGCCAGCGAGTACCTTGGGTTGATTTGCGACTACTCCGATTGTTTTGCCATCTAATCTAGCGAAACCGATTACAATGTTCTCTGCATAGGAGTTGAATAATTCCATGAAGATACCATCATCTACAATTTCCTCAATCACCTTGACCATATCATATGGGCGATTTGGGTTATCTGGTACAAGTGTAGTCAAGTCGGGGTTTAGCCTAGTAGGCTCATCAGCGGTCAACTCAACGGGAGGGCTGGACTGATTATTGTCCGGGAGGAATCCGAGTATGTCAGCAGCTAATGCGCATGCCTCTTCTTCATCTTCTGCAATTAGGCAAGCAATACCCGAGCGACTTGCATGCAGTGTTGCTCCACCTAATCCTGCTGCATCGACTTCACCATTGATGCATTCAGGTGTCTCGAGAGGAGATGACATGAATAGTTGCCCGTGGTCATTTCCAAGAATAGTGAAATCAGCCAGACTTGCTCCAAGGGCAGATACGCCTACTACGGGACCAAGTACCAGTGAAACCATTGGGATTCTACCTGAACATTGTACTAGCCTGTCCAGTAACTCACCAGTTCCTCCTAACGATGCGACGCCATCTTGAGCGCGCTGGCCACCGCCGTCCCAAATTCCTACAATTGGAACTTTGGAGCGCTCCGCCATCTCAACAACTTTCGAGATTTTCTTGGCGTGCATTTCACCCATCGACCCGCCGTGAACAGAGAAATCTTGAGCGAAGCAGTAGATTCTTCTTCCATCTACAGTTCCGTGACCGCATACTACGCCGTCTCCCAATGTCTCATGCATGAACATGCCATGGTCAGAAGTTCTATGGGTTAGGAATGTATCAATCTCCACAAATGAATCCTCATCCAATAGATTACGAATTCGGTCTCTTGCAGTACCTCTGCCTGAAGCACGAATGCTTTCTTGGCGCTTCAAGCCGCCACCAACTTGCACCTTCTCTCGTCGGTACTTCAAGTCCTCGAGAGCGTCACTCGAATCCCTTGACATAGCACTCCTACTCCTTTACGGTTCTTCATTAAAGCGGTTATGACCTAAGGATTGGTTGATTCTCACCACAGAGATTTTCGCCCAAGATCGAAAGGTCCTTTCCGTTGGATAGTGCCCAGTGTACCTTTGTAAGCAGGGCCTCTGGGGAAGAGGTCCCACCGTGGCCTAATACTCCGATTTCCTGCTGGTTACGTCCCTTTGAATAGACGTTCAAATCAACAGGCCCGTTTATGCACTGGTTAGCTATGATAATTGGTATCGGTGAAGATTTGATTGTGTTGTACAACTTCTCATTTTCAGGTGCATCCCCATTTGGATTTTCGATAGGAAGATGACCGAGTCCTGTGCCATGAATCATGATTGCAGTATAACCAGAACTTATTGCTGCATCTAGCAAATCACTGTGCAAATGTGGGCCAGCGATAAATTGAGCAATTCTGATATTTGTGTCATAATTTGTCGGGTTTGAAATTTCCCGGTTACTACTGAGGCTAATCGGGGTGTGTGAGAGCCCATCTCTCGTGATTGTGATTTCACTAATCCTCTCCCCGTTAACCATCTGGAAGGCATTTCTTCGAGTAGAATGCATCTTCCTTACAGCCACACCAGGGCTAACAGCGCAAACTCCGTCACCTGAGCCTGCATGCATTACAGTAACCGCTGCATCACCTTCGCCGGTTACTTCTGGACCGTTAGCAGCCCAGTAAACAGCTGATAGCAGGTTTTCTGTAGCGTCGGATGATGCTCTATCAGATGATCTCTGTGACCCCGTCAATACGATTCTCCCGGCTGGCTTTCCCCCATTACCTGCAAAGGCAAAAGAAAGTGCAGATGCGCTTACGTGAAGAGTGTCTGTTCCATGTGTAATGACAACTCCTACAGAGCCAGAATCGAATGCATTTTGACATGCATCAATCATCTTGTTCCAATGGATTGGCCTAATGTCATCAGACCACATGTTACCTAATTTGATAGCGTCAATGTTTGCAATTTCCAGAATTTCGGGAACGCTAGACAAGAGTTCTTCAGGCTCGAATCTCGCAATTACAGCACCTGTTGTGTAATCGACTTTAGATGCGATTGTTCCACCAGTGTGAATGATTGTTACTTTGGGTAACTCTTGGTTTTGGTCAATTGAATGTTCAACTTTTACGGAAGTTGTTGAATCTCCGATTTCTTCAATTGAATCTACACTGCTCAATGGATAACTGATGTTATACCCATTTGCTAACTTAATCGTCAAATGTTCGGGTGCAGCACCTGGAAGTACAACTCCTTGATACGACGTGTTGCCGCTTGGAGTTTGTGCGATAATTTTGACTCGCTTACCAAGTGTTGGCATCTCAACCATGGTATAGCGTGATTCTGAAGCCTCTTGAATGTTAGTGGCATATGCAATGCAAGATTGCCAAACCAATGGTTACCTTGAACCACGGTTCATCATTCAAACAAGATAGCAGTGATGACAAGTATCACTCTTGGCCTACAAGTTTGTAGTCATCAGAAAGTGGTGTTGCACCGGTTTCCATTGAGATGATTTTACCATCCTTGAATTTCATGAAGGACATGACTGCTTCAGAAGCAGATCCATTTGAGAAGTGTACGATTGAGTGTGCGACTCCAACCTCGTCATTCTCGAATAGGATTCTATCATTTTCTGATTTTGGTCCACCTTCTGAGCCAGCAAATCCGAGTAGGTCTGATTTGCCCATTGTTATTCCTCCGACGTGAGGGTTGAATACGAACTCATCGTGAATAATTTCTGATAGTGCCTCTACGTCTCCGTTCTCCCAAGCCTCATTGTATGCTGTAATAATTGACATGGCTTGTCGACTCCGTCCAAACATATAGTATGATTGAAAGGAATCTATTGATTCATTTATCAGAATTATTCGCTCGTAGCTGGCATTGACGAATGATGTAGGTTTATTCTCAACTTGCCTTCTGAATCGGTGATGTATCCAAACGTATACTCTACCTTAACCTCATCTCCTTCAGGGGTTGTAAAGAAATAATTCCCCATTGCTGTTGCAGAATCGCCACTTAGAATCACATCCGAGTTTTCGAATCTGACTTTGGTCCAGCCCTTGATTGCGAACCCTTTGTCTTCAGGGCAAGCATTGTTTGATGCGACGAAGTAGGATAAGGCGCTTTCAAAGTCCGGCCTAAACTGCTCTACGGCAGCCAGTGTAGGCTTGAACAAGACTTTCGAAATTCCGTATGCGTATAGCGTATCTACGTGGTTTCTAGCAATTGAAACAAAGTCACCGCCGGAAGAATGTGAAGACGCAATCGCAACAATTCCATTTCCCCAGGCTGTTTGTGCGCTATGTACTTCATCTAAGGTTAGCATGCTCATCCCTAGAAATTCTCCAGTGACGGAGATACAAAGTCTTTCTTAAACTCAAAAACCTGGTGAAAACTATTCTGTCCAATATATTGGAATATGATATTCAAATTCACTCTATGATTTCGGCTTCTGGAACCTCATCATCCTCTTTATCAAAGTCATAATTCAATTCGATTGGAGTATGGCCGTCTCTCATCAAGTATCCAGTTCCAACCAATGCCAATATCATCAAGAGTAATAGGAATGTCATCGCTAGAGGATAGTTTGAGAACATATCTCCTAAGGTGGACAAGAAACCTTCATTCGCTGTTTCACCATCAGCAGCTTTTGGTTTGATCAGAGAGATAACAGCGGCTTGGTCATAGACCAATCTAGTGAATGTGAGTTTGCCATCATTATCTGAATCATATACATCTGAAGGAGGAGCAGGGTCAAGGTCAGAGTAGAAATCTGGCCTTTGTTCAAATGCGATGTCAACCGGTTCGCTTAGGTCAAGAGTGAGTAAGACATCGACAGTGTATGGAATTCTTGATTCAAAGAACTCAGGGTCTTCTATTACTCCGAACAGCGTAATTGCTTGCCCGGTTACATCGAAGTGTGCCCACTTGCCCCATTGTGAACTGTCAACGTCTAAATCATAGTACCAAGTATCAGCAATTCTAATTCCCTGTCCTTGAGCATCGTTTGAGCCGTCTTCTCCTAAATCGATTGAGAGTTGAAGTTGGCCTGCTTGTGCAGTTTCTAACTCAAATTCAGATGCTGCGAAGGTTGCTTCTAGGCGCTCTGTTCCGTTTGGAATCCAAACGTAGTGAGAATCTTCAGTATAGTATACAGCGCCGTTAGCCCCATTGTTAAAGTGGTTCCAGTCGCCCTTCCAAGCGTGCTTAACTCTATCTGTGTTTATTGGAATTGTTGCAGTCCCCATCATTTCTTGGTAGATTTCGTAAGCATCCCAAACGTTGTATTCAGGGTGGTCTACAATCCCGTCTCCATCTTGGTCCCTCATGAGTTGCAGTGTTCTTGCTAAGGCAACAGCAGCGTCTGTATCTGTAAGCCCGTGGCCGACACGCCAGTCATGACATCCACCCGTTGCACTTCTGTAGCACTCTTCGGGAATGTCTGCACATCCATCTTCGCTGTTTCCATCCTCGCATGAATTAGCCATTCCATCGTATCTGGATGTGAGTTCAAGGATTAATTCGAATTCGTGGACTCTGCTGTAATTTTCACTGTCCCAATTTTCGTATTGTCCATATGCAGCAGTGCCATCCCCACCAACTAGGCTGTCGCCAAAGTCGTGGTCGTCTCTATGGTAATCAGCAACACCAAGCGAAGGTGCTGCATTTAGGACCAGTCCTGCAATGCCTCCAACGTGCGGTGTGGCCATCGATGTTCCTGAGATTGCCATGTAGTACAGATCACCCTGCGTACGGGTTGATGCATCGATTGCAGTCCCTCTTGGAGCTGTAGCCCAGATGTCACGTCCTGGTGCGCCCACGTCAGGCCAGGTGTGCTGCTGATTCATACAACCTCTCGACGAGAATGATGTAACTGCAGTTCCGTCGTGAGTAAGGGCTGCAACCGATACAGCTGAAGGGGTGTTTGCATACACATTAGTTCGCAGGTCACCAGAGCACTCTGCTCCTGATCCTCCAGAGTTAGATGCAGCGAAAATCACCGCAACTCCGTTCTCGAAAGTGAGTTTGTCAGTTAGTTGGGCGATCACTCCTTGTGGATCGTAATCTCCGTCGGTTCCCCATGAATTTGAAACAACACGGATATGATGCTGATTTTGTCCAGGTATGGAATGTGCGTAAGTCCACTCTAGTCCTTGCTCAGCAGCGAAAATTGATGCACCATCTCCAGTTCCAAGCGCAACTAGTTGCCCACCTTTGGCAACACCTGCTCTGCGTCCGCTAGATGCATCACCGTTGCCTGCTATTGTTCCTCCAACGTGGGTTCCATGCCCTGATGAAGTGTCTGAGTTCCTCGTTTCAGTCCAACCAACCCCATCGAATTTAGCAGAATAAATTGCCTTGTCTCCTGTCCACGGCTCAAGATAGTCATAGTCAGGGTGACCAGCATCTACACCAGTGTCCAAATCAACAATTGCAGTTCCGTCACCATCCCATTCTGTGAATGATTGGTCGATTTCGTATTCGACTTCACCAGTTGGAGATATGATTGCACGGCTCCATGAGTCTGTAGCAGTAACAACATGAGTGGTTTCATGCATCATGATTCCAGCATCGGTTGTTGGTTCTCCTCCCCATTCTGATGGCAAGTAGAAGAATTCGAGAGGCTTGTCAAGTTCAAGGTACTCGATTCTCTCCCAATTGGATAGTTCTCGAACTTCTCCAATAGTTCCCTCAACCAAACCACCATCAACAAGTGGTGCCCTGCCAAGCAACTCAAATCCTAACTCTGTCATGTGATTCTCATCACTGTCGGTCATTGGCGAGTTGAGTTGAAAAATGACTGGAATCAGTTTTGAGTTATCGTTATTTTCCAACTCTTTCAGTAGGTCATCATTCATTTTTGTGAAGTCACCCACTGGGTTGACACCATCTGCGAGCGGTGATGCAACAGCGCTAAGCATTAGCAGTTGGATGAAAAGTGCAGACGAAATAATGTAGCGTCTAGACGATGCCATGTCAGCAATTTCACTGCATGATTCTTATAACAATACTGATATTTTGAACTGAAAGTATCTTACTGCTACCACAAATGATGTTGCCTTCCAATGCTATCTGCGTTGTTAACCGCAGCGGTGGCAAATCATATTCCGTGAAGGTCCTTTGATTTGTTATGGCTCCAGTGGTAAGCTAATTTCAGTATGTCAAGATAGTGCCCTTGGCCGTCCTTGATCAACTTCTCATGAAGTGGTTCGTTGTTCATTAGAACATCTCCCCAAACATTTGCGGAGGTGCCCTTCTTGCCCTTTGGTAAGTCGAAAACCTCCTTGGTTGTTGGTTCGAGTAGATTCTTCCAAACAACGGCAGGGTTTACGGCCATTGTTACCTCGACGATGATTTCATCTTCGTTTAGTCCAGTTCCAGTTTGCCAGGACTCCTCTCCCATATCTGCTAGGAATGGCAGGCACAGGTCGCTGATGGATAGTCCAGTCATTGGGTCTGCTCCAGTCATGTTAGCGAATGCTTCTCTCATTCTTCCTCGGTCAGCACCTCTTGCTCCGGTTATTGAGCGGAGTTTGTCTATTGAGGTTGGGACAAGGAATCTGATGTCTGTGTAGTAAACCAGAGCTTGTTCACTTCCGCCTTCCTTTGGTGCGAAGATGTGTGAGAATGGCTGAGCGCCACCAGATTCTCCTAGCATATCAAGCGGGAATAGTGTCTTCAGGGCGTTTGTAGCGACTGATTGTACAACACGTCGAATTAATCTCTCAGGAGCAGCGGAAACATCGTTGAAAGTTTCCATGTACTCGTCAAGATTCAGTACATCATATCCACGAACTGCAAGGATGGAGTGGACATTTGGTCCGAGTTTCTTGTTGTCTCCAACCTGCGCTTGACTAATCCATCTAGCACCCTTGGCCTGGTCACTTGCGGTAATCAAGTCAGCATATGCCTTGTATCTGCGAGTAACTCTGTTCATGAAATCCGCTTGGTCAAGTTTGGTAAATACTGTAGCTGCGTAGTTTGACTTCAGCGCATGGTCAGCAACTTGACTTGCGTTTACACATGTCAACAAGTTTCCTTGGTCGTGCGGGTATACCAATAGCCTGCGTCTCTTTGAAGATCCTCCAAGAGTGCCGATGTTAGGGTCAGTTAGTAGGTATCCGAAAGTTCCTGTGACTTCGAACAGTCTTGCATACTTGTCTTCATCTGTTGCGTTCTTTATCCACTCATCCAATCCGGGTTCAATGCAGTGGAATTCCAATGGCACCATTTCTGAACCTGCTCCAAACATTTGGCGAACAGTGGATGATGACATCATTCCCATCATTGTGTATAGAGATGTCTTTCCAGTGGTCAAGTAAACATCAGTGATTCCTTCTTCACCGAATGAAATACGGCGGTCTGGAAGATTGACAAGCAGATTGAATGCAGTAGCAGTATCTCTGTTTCCATCTACTGCAGGAGTAATCCAAGTAGTTGGCTTTGTCATAATATATCCACTTGCGTCCTTTCCAAACCCTGCTGGTGAATATCTAATCCAACCAAATCTGTTGTTAAATGCGACATTTCTGTGCATTAGTGATGGGTAGTATACTTTGTCTTGTGGGTCGGAATCAGGCACAACTCCTCTGTGGCCAAGTCCCCAAAGGATTGGTTCCCACTCTGGGTCTCCATCTTCATATCCTCCGGTGCCAAGCAATGGATGGTTATTAGAAAGTGTCTCGCCAGTTAAGAAAGACCCACCTAGTCTATCCTCGTCTCCTGTTGAACAGAAAAAGAATGTCTGTGTGGTTACCAATTGTTTTGGAGTCCACATGTTTGCATTAACCACAGTCTTCTGTTTCAGGAAGTCAGAAATTGTGCTAATTCTTCTTTCGAATTTGAATCTCTCTGACTCGATCCATGTTGAACCCAGTACCAAGTTAGTATTGAGCAACTTAGGAACGCCTGGGCCGATATATCGTGTCCTGGGGTCTTCCTTGGTGTTATCAGTTGCATGCACCATTTCCCATGGCCCTTTGCGAGGAACATAATTCAGGAATTCCTCATGGTTGAACGGCATCTTCGATGCTTCTTTTACTGCATCCTCAACTTTGTCCATTAGTTGGACATATGTTTCTGATGGTGAAACCCTGCCACTTTCTTCAAACTGCTTTTGCGATACTGCTCTATGTTCCCACATTTTTTATTCACCTCAGAATTTCTTCTTTTTCTTAGGAGTTTCTTCCACAACTTCTTCAGTTGTTTCTTCTTCCTCCGAACCGTCTTGTGAATCATCCGTCTCTTCAACGGCCTCATCAACTTCAGACTCATTGGATTTCTCTTCACCAGCCTCTTCAACTTCTGTTTCTTCTTCAGCTGGTTCTTCATCAGCATCATCTGCAGAGTTGTCCTCCGCAGATTCGCTATCTTCGGCTAATTCTGCCTCTGTTTCGGTTGCCTCAGATTCTTCTGCACTTTCTGTTGAATCATCGGAAGGTTTTGGAGCGTCTTCAACTGCTTCTTCTTCAGTTGATTCCTCATCAATAGCCTCTTCATTTTCTTCTTCTGCGGATTCGAAATCTTTGGATGCCTCTTCTTCCGACTCCTCAGATTCTTCGTCACTTCCTGTTGAATCACCGGTTGATTCTGGAGCCTCTTCTTCCGACTCCTCAGATTCTTTGTCATTTCCTGTTGAATCATCGATTGATTCTGGAGCCTCTTCAACGGCTTCTACTTCTTCGGTTTCCGAGTCGTCTGTTACTTCATCAACCGCTTCAGCAACCTCTTCTTCGACTTCTTCATCAGATTCTTCAGCAATTTCATCCTCTGCCTTCTCTTCTTCCACATATGGAATGAATTCGATTCGAAGTGCATTTCTGATGTTTAGTAGTGCAATATCTAATTCAGGAAGGTTGATTCTACCGTCTGAGTTGATATCCATGAGTTTGACTAAATCCTCAATTTCCCACGGTGGTAGGTTTGCTATTTCAGCAGCACGTAGTGCGTTTGCAAATTCTACCATGTCGATAGAACCCGAGTTGTCTGTGTCTGCCCACTCAAAGAATTGGGCAGTTGTAGTGCCTCTACTGCAGAGCCACTTTGTCAATTTGACAAGGTCTTCATCAAATACCGGTCCACGCTCTTCTTCCTGTTCTTCTTCTCCTTTTGGGATCAGACTTTGGATGACAAGTCCAAGAGTTCCAAGCACAGCTCCAAGTCCGACAATCACTCCGTTGTTTGTCCTTTGAGTGTCATCTGGGTCTGTGTTAGTAGCCATACCAGTTTCAGGTGGTATAGCGATACCTGCTACGTTCGAAATAGCCTCTATTCCTGCCCATGCTGCGAAGATAATCATGATGATTGAAACAGTATTTGCTGTCTTCACATCTGAGTTTATCCAGTCGGTAAGGGGTGAACTAGCACCTTGCATGCGTGCGCCTTGTAATCTCGCCATATAATTAGTATCCCTTTTTTTAGAGGGTACTAACATCAATTTTCGAGTATCATTCTTGAATCCATTCTTCATCCTTTGGTGACAGTACGAAGTGTACCGCAATCAAGGCTATACCTAGAATGTAGAGCAGCGGTGCGACGTAATCGAATGGTGTGTCGAAGTTGGTCCACCATGTCATATACTCTTGGTTGTGAACGATCGCATCTTCCATTTCCTCAGCGTCGTCGTCTTCAATTTCAGAAGCGCTGACGATTTGGAAAACAGGCTGCAAATCGTCCATGTTTGGAGTTGTTGCAAGGTCTAATCCTGTTCTTGTATCAAAGTAGAATGTCGAGGTTGAAGAACCAGCAATAATCAATCCTGAAACATCCTCCGACATCAACGAGATTTCGCTTCCAAAGTAGACTGGGAGAGCAGGAGTTGTTGCATCAAGTAGAGTGAAACTCTTGACCAACTTAGCAGTTATTGGATTCATAGTAGGATCTACAGTCGCAGAACAATCATCTACTAGTATTCCTTTTACGTCATCCTTTCCATCACAGACGACATCTGTGACTGCATAACCACCCGCATTTACCATGTCTCCTTCACCAGTAAGGAATCCACCAGTCGTGCCACTCAGAGTTTCAACTGTAACTAGTCCGAAGGTAGCATTCATCATCTCCATGTTTCGCCAAGACAACTCGTTTGAGCCGTCTTCTGAAACTGCTTCACCCTTTTCGCAATCAGGGTTGTGGCCAGTGCACATTACGTATACACTAGCGTTTCCAGTAGAGATTCCGCCGGAGCCAAAGTATGTTTCATTGGTCTCAAGTTTTGACCATCCTAATTCGGGGTTGGTAACATCTCCAGCAGCGAATGCACTTACAGGGTCTCTCCAACCATACAGCCAGTTGTTTAGTGGCATTGTCATGTATTGGCCACTGCTTCCAAATGTGCCAATTAGGAATTCAGGGACAAAGTCACCGTAAATCGCTTCCATCATTAGTGCACGCATAGCTGCTGCAGCGTTTTCGTCGACACCGTAAATCATTGCTACAGTAGAAGTGTTCCATTCCATTGCAGGTCCTGGTGACATTGTTGCCAAGTCAACAGGAGGGGTCATGCCGGTAAGCTCACCGAAGAGGAACAAAGTTGCTCCAGTAGCACCAGTTAGTCCAAGAGGTCCATAGAGGATGTTTGCAGATTGTTCTGCAGTAAGGTCAACCGCTGGTGCACCCGGGGCGAATACTGCTGACCATGCTCCTCCCATGTTCAGGCTGTTTGCTAGGTATCCTCCATTGACAGGATCTTCTGCGCCGAATGTGACGTTGACGAATTGCTCCGCAGTCATTTCCCCGGCGCTTCCAAGCAGAGCCATGTTTAGAGAGGATGTGCTTGTCATCCATCCGCCTGCCCAGGTTGCAATCGCACCGTATTGGGTAGCGTCAAGGCTGTAAGTTGCCATTGCTGTTGCTGCATCCATTGATGCGAAGGCTGCAAGTCCGAATGCTGTGCTATCTGCATTTGTTGCTAGCAATCCTGTTGGCATTTCAGTGCCTGAGCCACCGAATAGTAGCCCAGTAGCAACTGCATTATCGATATCAACGCCTAGTAAATTCATCAAGCGAGTTGATGCATTGACGTTTCCATCGATGTACCATGTGTCATCGCCACCGCCGTGAAGTTCAGCGAATTGGCCAGCAACTCCGTAACATAGTGCCCAGTCTCTAGCGATTGTTGCATTGATATCTGGAGTAGTTTCATCCATCATTGCTGTGAATCCCCAAACGGATGCGCGCTGCATTGTTCCAACGTTTTCAAATCCATTTGCTGCATCTGCCATTACTTCATCGTAAGTTGCTGTAGGGAATGCATCACAGTGGCCTGCTAGTAGTAGCACACCTTGCATTGATGTTAGGGATGCATCATCTCCTGTAATCCATGTAGCGGATTCGAATGCATATGACATGTTACCAATCGATGCATTTCCAGCGAAGGTGATTCCTGATGGGTCTCCTCCTGCTAGAGCCATTTGCTGTCCTTGAATTGCTTGGGTGTAGGTGACCATTACACCGGCGGAATCATTGTTCATCATCGAACCATTGATTGATGCGAAGTACATGTCGAACTGGTCGTACATCCCAACCCCGATCATCATTGAAGCGGTTGCTGCATCTACAGCAACACCCTCGGTCATTGCTCCAGCTTGAATTCCTTGGTATTGCATTGTTAGGTCATCAGCAGTCTTCTTTGCTGCAGAGAATGATTCTAACTCGATTCCCATTACACCAGCGGCGAATCCAACCTTGGTTAGATCCATTATGCCGTTGATTGCGGTTCCAGTCGCTCCAACCACTTGGGGCTGGAATGGGATGTTTAGTTGTGTAATCTCGGTGTTACAATCGTTGGGTGTGTCATCCGCACAAGTGAATTCTTTGGATTCAGTGTAAGTTAAGGTACCCGCCTCCTTGTCAAAATCAACAATTTCTCGAGTGTAAGTTATGTCATAATTGAAAGGACCAAGTTTCTCATAGACGGCCTCTTCACCAGCCATTACTGCATCAACATTGGTTAGATTCCATGCGTAGTATGTTCTCTCTGACGTTGATGTTGCCCAGTCTTCTTCAGCTTCAGTACAGTCTGCATTTGCACATGCAGAGTCATAAGGATAAGTTTCGAACTCTTCCTCGACTGCTGCCTCTACCATACTAGTTGCAATTGGTGATAGTAGTACCAAGTTCAACAATACCATGACTGCTCCGGCTATTAATTTCTGATTACCCATAGGTGTTCCCCAAGTAACTTGGGTATACCTTTACTACTTAATGTAAAGGCCGGATTTTCACTCTAAAATGGCCAGTTTCTGTCCTAGAGACAAATATCGGTGGGTGGTGGACGCTGTGGGATTTGAACCCACGGCCGCTTGGTTGCAAACCAAGCGCTCTTCCAGCTGAGCTAAGCGCCCCTCAAACCGACCGGGTAGCCTGCTCCCTTTTGAGGATTCACACGCGGTCAACTGTAGCATCACGGTCTGGACCTAGTCCTACGGAAGAGATTGGAACGCCCAAAATAGATTCTAATTTTTTGATGTAATTTTGGGCAGCTGCAGGCAATCCTGTGAATCCGCTTCCTTCAGAATTACACTTTCTGGCAATTCCTAGCCACTCTTCGAGAGAATGCGATGGGAATCCTGGGACTGTGACGTAGAGTGGCTCGCAGTTTTCTAGAGCGATAGCGCTGGCAGGCATTTCATTGACTTCTGTATCTCCCATTTTGTATCCA